>ERZ501023.32-NODE-32-length-50852-cov-6.597909_pt1 | contig 50852 bp, 50 predicted proteins | sample MGYA00248839_ERZ501023 | MGnify/ENA primary metagenome ERZ501023 (study PRJEB25958, sample SAMN03398596) | human skin metagenome | study: EMG produced TPA metagenomics assembly of the Human Skin Microbiome Metagenome (human skin metagenome) data set.
TTTAACTCATGGTTATTTCATAATGAGGTACTGATAAAGATCAATTAATTAAGAAATTAAAAATTTAAAAACAAGGTGATTTAAGTATTACCGACTCTGCAAGATTCAAAAATTGAATTGAAGTCTTAGTTACTATAGTTGTTAGCAACACTCCAAAATTACGAAAGTTTGACTTATTGGAGAAATAAAATGTCTCGTTCTAGACCTTACCAGCCTTTACTACTCAGGCTACTCCATGCCTTAAATGCGCTAATTGCTATATTGGCAATTGTTACTTCATTTTGGGTGTATAACACCTTCGATGGCAGATTTGGACAGCTGCCACTACCTCGGATCAACGACATTATTGGCATTCATGGCACTTTTGGTTTAACATTCCTATTTATCATGCCAGCGTTGGCTTTATATAGTTTCCATGCTGGTCAAAAACGCCTGGTACAACCAGACTCTTTTAACCAACTGACACAAGTAGGTAAACCAATCTGGTGGTACAGCTTGCATCGCATCGTTAATACAGCAATTCTCCTAGCAGCGACATTTGCTCTAATCTCCGGCAGAATGATCAAAGAAGAATGGCTGCCAACAGGGGAACTTAATCATATTTGGTATCAGTTACATCTAGCCGCATGGGTGATACTGGTATTTTGTCTAGCTATTCACCTATTAATGAGTGCCAAGGTAGGCGGTTTACCATTAATTGTTTCAATGTTTGACCGTAAGTATCGTCCCAATGATTCGCCTGCTGTATGGCTGCGAAAAATTCGTAGCTTACTACATCGCAACTAATTAGGTAATGAGTGTTTGAATTATGAAAAGAAATACTATTCTCCTCGTTGCTGAAATTTTAGTAATCGGAGGTATTATTACTGCCGTAGTTGCACCGTTGTTATTTCACTCAGAGCAACCTGCTGAAGTTGACGAGTCAATTTGATGAAGTATTCATTAGTTGTTGGTAGTTGAAATTTTTGCGAGTAACATTAATAATTTTTAGTTCGTGCAAGAGGTTTAATTAGTAAACTTATAAAAATTAATAACTTCATTCTAAATGGCTACTACTACCTGGACTCGTCGCCACGTCCTATCTTTGGCTGATTTTACGACAGACGAATATAATACGGTTTTACAAACTGCCGCTAGCTTTAGCGAGGTACTGTCACGCCGCACCAAGAAAGTACCCACCTTGCAAGGACAAGTAGTTGCTAATTTGTTTTTTGAATCGTCTACTAGGACTCGTAGCTCTTTTGAACTTGCAGCTAAACGCTTATCTGCTGATACGCTCAATTTTGCGGCGGCAACGTCTTCTTTAACTAAAGGTGAGACAATTTTAGATACAGCGAAGACTTATCTGGCGCTGGGGACAGATATGATGGTAATTCGCCATCGAGAGGCGGGAGTACCGAGTGCGATCGCAGCTGAAATGGATCGTTTAGGTGTTAAAGTAGGTGTTCTCAACGCTGGTGATGGACAACACGAACATCCTTCTCAAGGATTACTAGATTTATTTACTATTTGTACTCTCCTAGAACCACAACAGCCGCGCCTAGAACTATTGCAGGGAAAAAAGATTGCGATTGTGGGAGATATTTTGCATTCGCGGGTAGCACGATCAAATATTTGGAGTTTAACTGCAAGTGGCGCTGAGGTACATTTAGCTGCACCGCCTACTTTACTACCCCAGTTATTTGCTGAGTTTGTTACCGAGGAGGGGGACAGGGGACAGGGGACAAGGAGACAAGGAGACAAGGAGACAAGGAGACAAGGAGACAAGGAAAGTAACTACTACTCACAACTTACACCCAACATCCAACACCCAACACCCAATATCCAATACCCAAATCGCAAGTTATTTGTGCATTGGAACGTTGAACCAGCGTTAGAGAATGCCGATTTTGTGATGACATTGCGACTCCAAAAAGAACGAATGACGCAACATTTATTGCCGAGTTTAAGAGAGTATCATCAATTATTTGGGATTACCCGCGATCGCCTGCAACTATGCAAACCAAGTGTCAAAGTTTTACATCCAGGTCCTGTCAATCGTGGTGTAGAAATTAGTTCCGATTTAATGGATGACCCCCAATTTAGCTTAATTTCCCAACAAGTCACAAGCGGTGTTGCTGTGCGGATGGCACTACTGTATCTCATGGGGAGTGGTGCTTAAAGCAGCGTCTGTAGCTCATTAGGAACGTTATTGTCTTGAGCCAAAACCGAGTTAATAACTTTTACTAATTCCTTTGCCGTGTAAGGTTTTGCTAAAAATGCGTCCACACCAGTACCAGCAGTAGCAAAATTATCACCTGTAACTAGTCCACTAACGCTAATAATTTTGACTTGAGGATTAATTTTTTGTAACGTGCGGATAGTTGTTGCGCCATCCATTACTGGCATCATCATATCAACTAACACAACGCTGATTTCCTCTTGATACTCTGCATACAGCGCGATCGCTTCAATTCCATCACTAGCAGTTAAAACTTGGTAGCTGTATGTCAAAAGCGATGTTTTAGTAATTTCTCTAATTGCTGCTTCGTCATCAACAACTAAAACTAATTCTCCATATCCTGTAGGCGATTCAACTTCTTCTACTTCCTGTGTTTCTATTACCTCAGAGGCTGGCAAGTAAACCTTAAATTGAGTTCCTTTGCCTACTTCACTATGCACATTTACAAAACCACCATGACTTTTAATGATGCCAACAACTGTAGATAAACCAAGTCCTGTGCCTTTGCCCAACACTTTAGTTGTAAAAAACGGCTCAAAAATTCTGTCTACTATTCCTGGCGGAATACCTATGCCAGTATCAGCGACAGTAATTACTATATGAGAACCAACAGTTGCCTCAAGGTTCATGCGAGCATAGTTTTCATCGATAAATAAATTAGACGCAGAGATACTCAAAGTACCACCATCAGGCATTGCATCGCGGGCATTAACGCTGAGATTCATGAGTACCTGATGCAGTTGCGTAGCATCGCCAGAAACAGTCCAAAGATGTTGGGCAATATCTGTGTAAAGTTCAATTGATTTGGGGAATGTCTCTTTGGCAATTTGCTGAATTTCCAAGATCAAGTGCTTAACCTGGACAACTGTGCGCTCACCTTCAAGCCCACGAGCAAACGATAGAACTTGCTTTACCAAAGCTGCACCACGTTTAGCGTTTGCTACTACTATCGGTAGTAGTCGCTGACTACGCTGATCGTGGAGTTGAGTTTCCAAGAGTTGCGCTGTCATTAAAATAGGCGCTAGCACATTGTTGAGATCGTGGGCAATCCCGCCAGCAAGCGTACCAATGCTCTCCATGCGCTGGGCGCGGAGAAATTGGGCTTCGAGTTGTTTCTTTTGGGTAATATCGGTGTTAACAACCAAAACTGATTTTGGCTCAGTGTGGCGATCGCGCGCTTGGGCAACCCCTCTGGGGACATCGCGCACTAATGTCCAACGACTAGCAACAATAATTTTTTGATTAGATTTAGTGATTTGCTCCAGCTCACCCTGCCACTCGCCTTGCTCAATCAAAGTTTGCATTAATTCTTTTATTTGGGCATTAGCTTGCGGACATAAAAGCTTGGTAGCATCTTTGCCAATTGCTTCCTCTGCCTTCCAGCCGTAGAGGGTTTCAGCGCCTTGATTCCAAAATACAATTTTGTTTTTTAAATCGCGCACAAAAATTGCGTCTGTAGCAATATCGAGTAGTGCTGCTTGTTCGCGGATTTTCTGTTCGGCACGTTTACGCTCGAGCGCATAGCGAATCGAACGCTCTAGTAAAGCTGCTCCTAATTGGCTTTTTTCTAAGTAATCTGCTGCACCCGCCTTCATTGCTTCGATGTCGATTTCGTGATCTCCTTGCCCAGTCAGCAAAATGATCGGCGCCGAGCAGCCAAGGGCGATCGCTTGATTCAGCAGTTCTAAGCCGTTACGAGCGCCTAAACGGTAGTCGAAAAGATAAACATCGTGAGCGTTACGGGCGATCGCCTCTATTGCCCCATCGTAATCATTCACCCATTGAAGTTGATACTTAGCTGCCTGCATCTGGGAGAACCAATCACGAGTTAAGACATAATCATCCTCGTCATCATCAACTAAAAGTACCCTAATGATGTCTTTGTCCATGTCCGCCTCCAATTCCTTCTAAAGGCAGTTCCACAATTTCAAACCAATATCTACCGATTATCTTCATCACCTCAACTAAAGAAGCGAAAGTTACAGGCTTAGTAATAAAAGAGTTTGCACCCAAGTTATAACTCCGATAGATATCTTCCTCTGACCTAGAAGTCGTTAAGATCACAATCGGGATATGCCGCAGCTGCGGATCGAGCTTAATTTCTCTAAGTGCCTCCCGCCCATCTTTCTTTGGCATATTCAAATCCAGCAAAATCAACCCCGGACGTGGAGACTTGCTTTGTTCGGTAAATTGACCACGTTGATACAAATAATCCAGCAACTCCTCACCATCTTGGACAAAGTGCAGATCGTTTGCCAAGCGACTTTCTGCTAAAGCTTCTTGTGCCAGCATACAGTCGTCTTCATCGTCATCAGCCATTAAAATTGTTACAGTTGTGCGGCGACCTTTCACTCTGCATCTCCTTTGGGTTGTTTAATCGGCAGCGTGACAATAAATGTCGCTCCTTGACCTAGCGTACTTGCTGCTGTAATGCTACCACCGTGACGCTCGGCAATTTTGCGGCAGATCGCAAGCCCCATACCTGTTCCTGCGTATTCGCTGCGACTATGCAGACGTTGAAAAACGTTAAAGATGCGGTCGAGATACTTTTCGTCAAATCCGATACCATTATCTTCTACCAAAATTTGACAAAGCTCAACACCTACAGCATTTTTAGCTGGGTGATCACCGATAAGCAGCTTGCCGTAAATTTTCACAATTGGTGGTGCTTGGTCTTTGTGAAATTTCAAGGCGTTACCGATCAAGTTTTGTAACAATTGGCGCATTTGTACTGGATCAGCTTCAATGTAAGGCAGTTCACCTATTTCCACACGCCCATGCGTCTGCTGAATCAGCACTTCCAAGTCTGACAATACTTCTTGTGTCACTTGCACGAGATTAACCGCAACAAAGGGTCGCGCCCTAGTCGTAATTCGCGAAAGTGTTAACAAATCGTCGATTAAACTTTGCATTCGTTCTGCGGCATTCTGCATTCGCTCTAGGTAGTCACGCCCTTGCTCCGTTAGGGTTTCGCTACTAATTGTTTTTAGTCTGTTGCCAAATGTCTGAATTTTCCGCAGTGGCTCCTGCAAGTCGTGGGAGGCAATAGAGGCAAACTCTTGGAGTTCAATGTTAGAACGGTTGAGTTCCTCGCGGCGACGGGTTTCTGCTTCTAAAATTTGGGCTTGAGCTAAGGCAATGCCGATTTGATCTGCTAGTTGACGCAAAAGTTCAACTTCAAAGCTAGTCCACTCCCTGGGACTGCTACACTGATGCACAATCAGCAGTCCCCAAAGTTCTTCTTTGAAGATAATTGGCACTACCAGTTTTGCCTTAGCTCCCCACTGTTGCAAAAACTGAGCTAGGCAAGACAGTACATCATCATTTTCCACATTTTCGATTGCTCGAATCCGTCCTTGCCTATATAGCTGTCGGTACTCTTCTGGAAAGACTTCGACGGGGAAGTTCTGTTTTAAAATTATCGGCCAGCCAGGAAGCACTGCCTCTGTTACTACACTTCCAGAACCATCTGACCACAGGCGGTAAATCAAGACTCGATCAGCTTGGACGAGCTCTTGCACCTCTGTAACAGTAGTTTGGAGAATTTCATTAATTTCCAAGGACTGGCGAATCTTCAGGGTAATGTCGGCGAATAATTGCGATCGCAAGTTTTGGCGCTGTAATTCTAGTTCTGAGCGCTTGCGATCGCTAATGTCTTTCATAAAGCAGTAATGCCCAGTAAATTGCTGCTTGTGCTCAGCAGTGGTCATTACCAATTGTTTGTAAAAAATTGACCCGTCTTTACGTATGCCTCTGGCTTCAACCTCGATCTTACCAATATTCAGCATTTGTTGATAGGCAGCGCTCACTTGTAAGATATCTTCAGGATGCACAGTCTGCTGCCATGCCATGCCAATCATTTCTTGCGGCTGATAACCAACTGCACTAGCGTAGGCTTTATTGACACTCAGATAACGTCCTTGACTGTCTAGCCGTGAGATTCCTTCTACGGCATTCTCTAAGGCAGTTCCTAAATCTTGCAGTTCTTGCTCTACCTGCTTGCGTGCGCTGATGTCTCGGAAATAAACTGATAATCCATTCGGGGATGGATAAGCACGGACTTCAAACCAGCTGTTTAGCGGCGCATAAAACTCTTCAAAGCCAACGCTCGTTTGTTTAGATACCGCTTGTTGATATTGCTTGAAAAAAGATGAACTAGCGGCTTCGGGAAGCTGATCCCAGAGATTTTTGCCTAGCAGTTCTTCTCGCTTTTTCTGCAATAACTGTGCTGCTTGTGAATTTAGGTAAGTGACTTGCCACTGCTGATCCAGAGTTAAAAATGCATCAGTGATACTCTCAAAAATATTAATTATTTGCTGGTTAGAATCTTGCAGCGCCTGTTCTGCTTGCTTGCGGTCGCTAATGTCTATACAAGAGCCGATGTAGCCAGCGAAGCTCCCACCAGTAGTAAATCTGGGAACGCCTGTGTCTAAAAGCCAACGATACTCTCCATCAGCACGTTGCAAGCGGTATTCCATCCGAAAGCTTTGGCGAGCATTAAAGGCTGACAGATAAATATTTAAACAGTGCTGGTAATCTTCTGGATACACACCCTCTGTCCAGCCGTTACCTGCTTCCTGCTCTAGAGTTCGTCCAGTAAATTCCAACCAAGACTTGTTGAAGAACGTACAAAGAGCATCTGTATCTGACATCCACAGCAATACGGGCGCACTATCTGCCATTGTCCGGAACCGCGCTTCGCTTTCTCGCAGTACCTCGTCGGCTTGTTTACGAGCGGTGATATCTGTACTAACTCCTGTCATCCGCGCTGCTTTGCCAGTTTCGTAATAAACTTGACCTCTGCTTGCTAGCCAATGCACAGAATTATCAGACCAAATAACGCGGAATTCGATGTTATAGTCAGCCTTTTTTTCTAGAGCATAATGTATTGATTGAGTAACAAATTCTCGATCTTCTGGGTGAATACTTTTTAAAAAGCTGTCGTAAGTGCCATCAAAAAAGCTTGGGGTAAGTCCAAAGTTAATTGCTGTTTGCGGAGAATAACTAACTTTGCCATTCAGGATATCCCAGTCCCAAGTACCCATCCCAGCAGCATCTAAAGCTAATCTCAATTGCTCTTCTTTAAGCTGTGAGCGCTCAGTTTGATGTCGTAATTCCTTCATTACTCGACTAGACTGAATTAGACGCTGCACTCTTTGGCGCAATACCGTCGAGTGAATTGGCTTGGTGATCAAATCAGTAGCTCCTGCTGCAAAGGCACGTTCTACTGATTTTTGATCCGCAAGAGCCGTAATCATTAATATCAGTGGGCGATCGCGCTGTGTGTTACTAAGTTCTTGCATTTGAGCGCAGCACGTAAAGCCATCCATCTTCGGCATTAAGGCATCCAGCAACACAATATCTGGCTTGAGGCGACTGTAAGCAGCTAATGCCTGTTCTCCATCACCTGCCTCTGCTACCTGATATCCTGCTTGTTCCATTGTTTGGCGCAGTTGCAAGCGGATGAATTCCTCATCATCCACCACAAGAACGAGCTGGGAATCTTGCTGAGGAGGGATGATATTGTTCATACCTAAGCCTCAATACTTCTATTTGCCATCTTAGCTTGACTACGGATGCAGGCGCACAAACGCAACATCAAGACAAGAAACGGTAGAAAAATTTAATTTCCTACCGTTGTTAATTATTTTGCTCAGTGGATGGTCGGTAAGACCTAAGTGTAAGATTGAACTTAGAGTTCTTTTAAACTACTCTGCTGCTTGTGGTAGCAATTCCCGACGCTGCTCAGATGCGACTTTCACAGTACCGCTTTCATCTACATCTACGACGGCTGTATCACCTTCTTTGATGCGACCTGAGAGCAGCTCTTCAGCCAAGCTATCTTCCAACAACCGCATAATTGCTCGACGCAAAGGTCTTGCTCCGTAGCTGGGGTTGTAACCCTCCTCTACCAAGCGATCCTTAAACCGTTCCGTAACTTCTAAGGTAATGCCCTTTTCTGCCATGCGACCAAAGACTTCTTTGAGTAAAATGACAGAAATTTCTTTAACTTCATCCTTAGTCAATTGACGGAAGACAATAATTTCATCCAAGCGGTTAAGAAACTCTGGACGGAAATACTGCTTCAGTTCTTCGTTCACTAGTGACTTAATGCGGTTGTACTGCGATTCAGCCAGGTCTTGCGAGAACTCAAATCCTAAGCTACCGCCGCCTTTTTCAATCACCTTGGAACCAATATTAGAAGTCAGAATTAGCAACGTATTCTTGAAGTCTACTGTCCGACCTTTGGCATCCGTTAGCCGTCCATCTTCCAATATTTGCAGCAGCATATTGAATACATCCGGGTGTGCTTTTTCGATTTCGTCGAACAGCACTACGGTGTAAGGACGACGACGTACAGCTTCTGTTAGCTGACCGCCTTCGTTGTATCCTACATATCCCGGCGGCGAACCAATCAATTTACTGACTGTGTGCCGTTCCATGTACTCCGACATATCTAGCCGGATCATTGCGTCTTCTGAACCGAAGAAGTAAGCTGCCAATGCTTTTGTTAATTCAGTTTTACCTACACCTGTAGGACCAGAGAACACGAAACTCGCAATTGGTCGGTTGGGGTTCTTTAAACCAACTCTGGCGCGGCGGATTGCTTTGGAAACTGCTTTAACTGCATCGTCTTGACCGATCAAGCGCTGATGCAAAGTGTCTTCCATGTGCAGCAGCTTTTCGGATTCAGATTCAGTTAGCTTGTTAACTGGTACTCCTGTCCAAGAAGCAACAATTTGGGCAATATCTTCTTCGGTAACAACCGGAGAATCTTCACCTTCAGGACGAGTAGTGTTAGCTTTACCTTGAGCAATAGCACGTATTTCCGCTTTGATTTCCATTTCGCGATCGCGCAGTTCCCCAGCTTTGTCAAAGTCTTGTCCCCGCACTGCGTCGTCTTTATCTTTAAGTACCTGGCGCAGTTCTTTGTCTAAATCTTTGGCTGCTGGTGGCAGTGCTGAATTTATTAACCGTACTCTGGAACCTGCTTCATCAATTAAGTCAATTGCTTTATCTGGTAAAAAGCGATCGCTGATGTAGCGGTCAGATAATTTGGCGGCTGCAACTAATGCTTCATCGGAGATTTTGAGTTTATGGTGCTGTTCGTAGCGTTCGCGCAGTCCATACAAAATCTCAATTGTTTCATCTACCGATGGTTCCCCTACCATCACTGGCTGGAAGCGGCGTTCTAGAGCGGCATCGCGCTCGATGTGCTTACGGTATTCATCAAGGGTTGTTGCACCGATACATTGCAATTCACCTCGCGCCAAAGCTGGCTTGAGGATATTTGCGGCATCAATTGCGCCTTCTGCTGCACCTGCACCGATTAGGGTATGTACTTCGTCAATTACTAAAATCACGTTTCCGGCGGAGCGGATTTCATCCATGATTTTCTTCAGACGCTCTTCAAATTCACCTCGGTACTTAGTACCAGCTACGAGTAAGCCGATATCTAGGGTTACTACGCGCTTTTCTTCCAGAATGTCGGGAATGTCTTTATTAGCAATCCGCGATGCCAATCCTTCAGCGATCGCGGTTTTACCAACTCCGGGTTCCCCAATTAATACTGGGTTATTCTTGGTGCGGCGACCTAATATCTGGATTACCCGCTCAATTTCTTTAGCGCGACCAACCACAGGATCAAGTTTGCCTTCGCTTGCCATTTGCGTCAAGTTCGAGCCAAATTCATCCAAGGTGGGTGTTTTGGTGCGTCCAGATTGACCAGTGGCTGAAACTTCTGCTGTTTCTCCGAGCATCCGAATTACCTGAGTGCGTACCTTCGATAGGTCAACTCCCAGATTTTCCAACACTCTTGCTGCTACACCTTCTCCTTCGCGGATTAAGCCTAACAATAAGTGTTCTGTACCGATATAGTTATGTCCTAGTTGGCGTGCTTCTTCTAGAGATAGTTCTAGAACTCGCTTGGCTCGTGGTGTAAAGGGAATCTCTACAGCCACAAAGCCTGACCCACGACCAATAATTTTTTCGACTTCAATCCGAGCGTCTTTAAGATTGACACCCATAGATTTCAGTACCTTAGCTGCTACGCCTGTCCCTTCGCCAATCAGACCCAGGAGGATCTGCTCTGTGCCTACGAAGTTATGACCCAGGCGGCGAGCTTCCTCCTGGGCCAGCATAATTACCTTAATGGCTTTTTCTGTGAAGCGTTCAAACATGGCGTTTTTCCATCACCTGAGTCTTGCCGGTACGCTGATTTTAGCATAGGCTATTTGTCCGGTTGTCAATTCATGGTATGGACAACCAGGACGGGTTTCCCCCCTCTAGAGGAGCAATTTCTGCACTTCGTAGGAGTTTTAAGCCCAAATTAACAGTAAAACTTGGGTTTAGCTTTTCCTAATAGTTTTATTGGTTTAGCAAGCTATGTCAAACTTCCAGGCGCTGGCAATTTTTTTAGCACTTCAGCTGCTAACTACTTCTGTTACCACCTGCAAAAATTTGAGCTAAGAAAAAGTTAAATTTGTTCTGCTTATTTTCGGCAAAACTTTCTAATTCACTCTACAGATTTTAGATTTATGCATTGTCCCTATTACACAGAAATTATTATCATGAAACTAGCTTCTTGTCAAGCGTAAGACTCACCTAGTAAAGAATTCAAATTCATTTGTAAATCCCAGTCTGCTGCTTGCAGGCGATCGCTAATTGCCTGTTCCCACTCAGCTAAAGATTGCTGAAATTGGGGATATTGCAGATCACCACGCCAGAGAATTAAGGCATCTTCACCCGTGTCTTTGTAGTAACCCCGCCGTCGTCCTGCTGTTTTGAAGCCGAATTTTTGATATAAAGCAAAAGCTGGTTGATTAGTAGCGCGGACTTCTAAAGTGGCGCGTTCCAAGCCGCGATCGCAAGCTATAGTTAGCAAAGCTAGCAGTAATGCCTGTCCTAAACCTTGGCATTGGTAATCCGGATGAACTGCCAAAAGGGTAATGTGAGCTTCTTCTAAAATTGTCCACATACAACCCATGCCTATTAAGGCAGCAGGGGTGACAGGAATAGATAAACTTATTAAATCACTATTAGGACTTGCTAACTCTCGTTGATAGCCTTCTAGTGTCCAAAGACCACCAAAACACAACTGATCTAATTCCAGAACCGCACTCAGCATCTGCGGGGTAATTTGGTTTAATTCTAATAAAGTCACAGTCGGCAATTGTAAACTGGAAATTACTCACGCGCGTCAATAAGGACACTTCTCACCATTATGGTATCGACTCATCCTGCTGGGGTTCAAAATTCTGGTCGTCAGTATCTACCCGGCGCAATTGCTACAGTAAATAATTCACCCAACCAGGAACTGCTACCCTTAACTGCGCGAGTTAATCAACACGATTGCTTAGAAATTGGTGGTTGTGATCTCACAAATTTAGTGCAGCAATTTGGTTCACCTTTGTATATTTTGGATGAGCAAACTTTGCGAACAGCTTGCCGCCAGTACCAAGAGGCGATGGCGCGGTACTATGAAGGTGAATTTTTGGTACTTTATGCTTCTAAGGCTTGGAGTTGTTTAGCTGTCTGTGCGATCGCTGCTTCTGTTGGTTTAGGCATTGACGTGGTATCTGGTGGCGAACTCTACACCGCTCTGCAAGCAGGTGTTAGTGGCGATAAACTTTATCTACACGGTAATAATAAATCTTTAGCAGAACTAAATTTAGCAATTGAATCTGGCTGCACGATTGTTGTGGATAACTGGCAAGAATTACACAATTTGGCTTCGCTAGAGATTAGGAATTCTCCAATCCCCAGTCCCCAGTCCCCAGTCCCTATTCGCATCATGCTGCGGCTGACACCAGGGATTGAATGTCACACGCATGAATACATCCGTACTGGACACTTAGATAGCAAATTCGGCTTTGATCCTAATCAACTAGACGATGTATTTGCCTTTGTCAGCCAACAATCTAGCCTTAATTGTGTGGGGTTACACGCTCATATTGGTTCCCAGATATTTGAACGCCAACCGCATCAGGATCTAGGTGCTGTGATGGTGCAGTGCTTGACAAAAGCAACTCATTATGGGTTAACAATTACGCAATTAAATGTTGGTGGTGGTTTAGGTATTCGCTATACAGAATCTGACGATCCGCCGAGTATTGAAGAGTGGGTAAAAACTGTTTGTGAAAGCATTAAAAATGCCTGTGCAGCAGAGAATTTACCATTGCCGAAGTTATTGTGTGAACCAGGGCGATCGCTAATTGGTTCAGCTTGTGTCACTGCTTACACAATAGGCTCATCAAAAATCATCCCCGAAATTCGTACCTACATTGCTGTAGATGGCGGGATGTCCGACAACCCCCGTCCAATTACTTATCAGTCAATTTATCGCGCTATAGTAGCAAATCGAATGTCTGCGCCATTAACAGAAAAAGTGACAATTGCCGGAAAACATTGTGAATCTGGAGACATTTTAATTAAAGAAGCGACTCTGCCTAAAACTCAGGTAGGAGATATTCTGGTAGTGATGGCAACAGGTGCATACAATTACAGCATGGCTTCTAACTACAATCGTTTACCGCGACCAGCAGCAGTGTTAGTCAATGATGGGGAAGCAAATCTAATTTTGCAGCGCGAAACTTATCAAGATTTGTTAAGACAAGACTGCTTACCAGAGCGATTAAGCAAGGCTGAAGCTTAAAGGCTAAAATTTCATACTTCACAATTCATACTTCATAACTTCGCTCATGGGAGATTGGTGGAAGCAATGGCTGGCAGACTTTGGCTGGACGCAGTCCTTATTGCTTCGCAGTCTCGATTTTGGCTTGGTTTTGGCGCTCACTTATATGGTGCTGGTGATTATTGGTGAGCGTCGTACTCTGTGGATGGTGCGGGGATTCATTATTTTAATTGCAGCATCAGTATTAAGTACAAATCTAGGACTGACGCTGCTAAGTTTTGTCCTTGAGAAGTTGGTAGTAGGCTCTGCCGTAGCAATGGCGGTAGGATTCCAGGCAGAGTTTCGCAGATTTCTCGAACAATTAGGACATGGTGAATTTAGGCAATTATTTAAACCATCTCGCCGAGCTATTCCTAAACCTGATAGTGTAATTGATGAAATTGTTGATGCAGTTAAAGAACTCTCTCAAAACCGGATCGGAGCTTTGCTGATTTTAGAAACAGATAGTCCAATTAATGAGCAGGATTTTTCTGTGCCTGGGGTGCATCTGAATGCAGAGCTTTCTAGAGAATTGATCCAGACTATTTTTCAGCCAAAAACGCTATTGCATGATGGCGCAACATTGATTCGCGGCTCGCGAATTATGGCTTCTGGGATAATTTTGCCGCTTTCTGGACGTACAGCCTCACGTCAGCTAGGTACGCGCCACCGAGCAGCAATGGGAATTACAGAGCGCGTCGCAAATTGTGTTTGTGTTGTTGTATCAGAAGAAACAGGTTCAATTTCCTTGGCAGAACGGGGAACATTAAATAGACCACTAACCAGCAGTACACTGAAGGAACTGTTGGAGGCTCGATTCTCCCCAGCTATGGAACGCGAAGCTGTTACCCCCAGTTTGTTGAGTTTGGGTCGCCAAATTAGCACAAATGTGTTAAGACTAGTTTCGCGTTTACTGGGTGTAAGATTACCAGCATCTCGAGAGAAAAAATGACTGCACCTATTGTGTTACAAGATTTGCCCCCTGATTTAAAACAAGAAAGGTTGCCTAGGCACGTAGCAGTGATTATGGATGGAAATGGTCGCTGGGCTAAACGTCAAGGGCTACCCCGGATTATGGGTCATAAAAGGGGCGTTGATGCGCTCAAGGATTTGCTACGCTGTTGTAAAGATTGGGGTATCCAGGCGCTGACAGCTTATGCTTTTTCTACAGAAAATTGGGGGCGACCTCTGGAGGAAGTTGAGTTTTTGATGACTTTATTTGAGCGGGTGTTACGGAAAGAGTTGCGGGAGATGATGGAGGAGAATGTCCAGATTCAATTTGTGGGCAATTTGAATGCCCTACCGCGATCGCTGCAAGCAGAAATTTCGCGCTCGATGGTTGATACTCAACACAATCAAGGAATTCGGTTTACTGTCGCAACAAACTACGGCGGACGACAGGAGATTTTGGCAGCAACAAAGGCGATCGCGCATCAAGTGCAGCAAGGTTTGGTGCAGCCAGATGATATTGACGAGGCTTTGTTTGCCAGTCACCTCTACACAGCTGGAATTTGTGACCCAGATTTATTAATTCGTACTAGTGGCGAAATGCGGCTGAGTAACTTCCTCTTGTGGCAACTGGCGTATGCAGAAATTTATATAACTGAAACACTATGGCCCGATTTTGACCGTGCTGAATTTCACCGGGCTTTGTGTTCTTACCAAGAGCGCGATCGGCGGTTTGGTAAGGTGTGAAGTAAGCGGAGAGCTATCAGCTATTAGCTATCAGCAAATAGAAGAATAAATAAAGCCTTTCCTTTGTTCTTCTTCTAAATCTTTCCAAGCTGACTGCTGACTGCTGATAGCTATTTACGGTCCTGCAAAAATAGCTTTTTCTATGTCTTGGCGACTTAGAGAATACTTAAAGGAGCGTTGAATTTCTTGTCCTGCCTCTCCAACGGGGAAATAACGCACTGTAAGTTGATCGACATCAAGACAAAGTTCTGCTTCCCAATTAGATTGCTGGACGTGCCAGCAATGAAGCTGTTCACGGTCTTGCTGACAACCCTGGTTTCTCAGCCATTGCTCAATGTTGGGTAGGGGATGGTTGTATAAGGGAGTATCAGAGGAAGGAAGAGACATAGGCAGTTAGGGGTCAGGGGTCAGGGGTCAGGGGTCAGGGATCAGGGGTCAGGGGTTAGAATATTCTCTCCTGTCTTCTCCTAGTATTGTAGGCAGTTGATGAGTTTGCTGTTGTACGGCTGCTGGTGGTTGCAGCACTACAGGTTGAATGTCGCCACGAGTTAAACTAATGGCGATCGCTAGCAGTAGACAACCCAAGAAAGTTAACCCCAGGATGAATAAAGCAAAAATTTCTCCAGCTGAAAGTGGGCGGTCAGTTGGATCTAGGTAAGTAGAAGAATGCCATTGTGACGATCGCACTTTTAAGTCAGGTGGTGCTTGAATTACGGATATGCGTGAGTAGTTAATCTTTAAATCATAAGTTAGCCGCTTTTCTGGGTTGCTGAGTGTAGCGTAAGCTTCGTTGAGTTGCTGAAATTTAGCTGTAGCGATCGCACTTGGTAGGCTTGTTGTGTCTGGATGGTAGCGCTTGCTCAATTCCCGATAGGCGCGGCGGATTTCTATTGCCGACGCTGAAGGATGCAGTCCTAGCAGAGTGTAATGATTAATTTGTGGCATTTGCGCTTTAGTCCGCCGATGTGTTCAGGGGTGTCCTTAATTCCAAAAAACGTCCTAACTTAAGCGATCGCTATTTTTAATTTTGCTGTGTTTTAAGTCAACTAGTTAGACTCAGGGCGAGTAAGAATGTTTTTTAATATTTTAAATCTAGTCGTTACAATGGCGCAGTCGATCCGGTACTTTCGACGATAAATATTAGATTTGTCACATTATAAAGTTTAGCTAGGGCGATCGCATGGATAGTCATCAACACCTACTCAATATTGCCCAATGTTATTTAAAAGAGTCAGTTTCCCCCCACGCTGCCACTATTGATATTGACCCAATTGCTCTCCAAAAAGCCCTTACTGGTTTGGGTGAATTGAGTTTACTAGCGCTGCGGTTGCCATCACGCTGGGGTGGCAGGGATTTTAGTCAGGAGATGTTTCAAAGCTTCCAAGAACTGGTGGCAAGATATTCTGGAGCCTTGGCATTTCTGCAAACTCAACACCAGAGTGCAGCTGCTATGCTGCTTCAGAGTGAAAATGATTTGCTGCAAGAGTATTTACCGCACTTGAGTAACGGGCTTTTACTTGGTATTGGCTTCTCACATCTACGGCGTGGAGGCAACCCAGTTATTACAGCTGTTCCTTTTGCTGGCGGCTATAAGCTAGAGGGCTATGTGCCTTGGGTAACAGGCTTTAATTTCTTTCAAGAATTCATTGTTGCTGCTGTCTTGCCCAATGGCGGAGCAGTCTTCGGTTTAGTACCCTTTGTGGAAACTCATCAAGATGAATTGGGTGAAATTACATTTAGTCCGCCAATGGCTTTAGCCGCGATGACATCAACTAATACTGTTACTGCAACGCTAAAAAGCTGGTTTCTACCTCAAGAGCGCGTTGTTTGTATTAAGCCTAGTGGTTGGATTCATGACAACGACAAAAAGAATGTTTTGAATGCAACTGGTTTAGTTCTAGGTTGTGCTAATGCTGGTCTTGATATTGTGAAATCTGCCCACTCTACTAAGCCAATATCGTTTATTCTCCTAGCTTGGGAGACACTGAAGCAAGAACTTAGTGATTGTAGTGCTGCTATTAACTATGCCCAGCAAAATCGTGAGTTACCAGATAAACAACTACAACTACGAGCTTGGGCAATTGATTTAGCGATTCGCTGCGCCTCTGCTGCTATTACAGTTTCGAGTGGTGCTGCTAACTATAGCCATCATGCTGCACAGCGAGTTTATCGCGAGGCGCTGGTTTTTACTGTTTCTGGTCAAACAACGGCAATTATGGAGGCGACGCTTGCGAGGTTAATCAGAAGGTAGGAGATCAGGCACTATAGCGAACCTATCTTGTTAAGTCGAAGTTACTTTTTTTAACGTAGACGCAAAGCGGCTTGCCGTAGGCTACCGCCTTCACGGAGTGTAGCGCCAGCGTTTAGAACGCAAAGATCACTAAGGAAAGAAACAGAGAATTTCTTGAGTCATTTAGGATTGATATATTTTGGAACTGATAGCTGCCATTTATTGACGATACTCAAACAATGCAGAGGTAGTTCACGCTTTTTTGTCAGAACGCATAAGTTTTCTTAAGAGAAGAAACTAAATAGCAGCAGAACGAGCTTCATCAACTTTAATTGTTGTGCCAGTGATAAACTTGGCATCATCAGAAATTAGAAAGGCAACGGTTTTTGCTAATTCAGCATAAGTTGCGGGACGACCCCACATTAAATCAGACGGAACGTTCCATCCTGCGAGTTCTTCGATGCTGTCTGCCACAAAGAAGGGAGCGACACAGTTCATCCGAATGCCGTCGGCTCTGTAACGCTTGGCATATAATTTAGTGAATCCTGTCATTGCCGCACGTAGAGTTCCGCTAAAGGGTGTTCCTAAGTCTGGCTCCTGGGAATCAGAGGCTGAAATATTGACGATCGCCCCACCACCCGCTTGCCGCATCGGTTCTGTTACTAATCTTGCTAGACGCACAACGCTGAGAAACAGCATTTCAAAATTCTCTAGCCACATCTCGTCGGAAATAGCAAGTAAATCAAGTCGGGGTGGATCACCAAAACTATTGACTAGAGCATCAATACGCCCATACTTGTTGAGTGTTGTCTCAACGAAGCGCTCTAAATCGTCAGCATTAGCGATCGAACCCTGAATTGCCATTCCACCTAACTGATTTGCCAAATCCAGAACGTCTGGTGATCTAGCGATAAGTGAAACAGTATAGCCTTGCGCTGCCAATTCTCGCGCACAACCTGCGCCGATGCCACGACTGGCAGATGTAATCATCACAACCCGTGAATTCATATCAAGTGAATCTCTCTCAGTGCCGTGTATTCAAATAATTTGCATCATTACCCTTACTCAAATGCCCGACAAGTGGCGACAACTCCAGCGCAACTCTAAAAAAAGGGCTGGAGGAACTGCTGTAGATGCTGCTCATTTAGCAAGTTTATCTAGTGCTGCTGAACCAATCGGTAATGCCTTGGGCGATCGCAAGAGCTAATTTTCTTTGCTCCTGTTTATTTACAATCCATTCAAATTCAGTTGGGTTGATCATAAAACCAAGTTCTAGCAGTACAGATGGCGCTGATGCTGGACGAGTTAGTGCTAGGTTGTTCCAATAAACTCCGTAATCAGGACGACGCAGCTTAGTGACTAAGTATTTATGCAAAAATACAGCCAAGTTGTGTGCCTGGGGATAATACCAAAAAGCTGCCATTCCCTTAGTATTCATCGCATCACCACCATCAGGTAGGGCGTTGTAGTGGAGTGAAAGCGCGATCGCTGGTTCAAGCTTGTCAATCATCGCTACTCGCTCTGGTAACGAAACATCTTTGTCTGTCTCCCGCGTCATGTAAACTGTAGCCCCTCGCTGCTCCAGTTGTTCGCGCACCAACTTGGAAATCACTAAATTAATATCTTTCTCTGGATATCCAGTCGGTCCTCTAGAACCCAGTTCCGCGCCACCATGCCCTGGATCTAGTAAAATTTTAATTCCCTTAAGTGAAGGATTTTGTTCTGTCTCCTGTCTCCTATTTCCTGGTTGATGCCGTAAAGTTAGTACCAAGCTTGTGCCATCGTATCGCAGCTTATAGCCCCATTGTTGCTGAGGTTTGAGGTTAAAGGTATATTGCACTTGACCAGGTGCTATTTGTTGCCAATCTAAGCGAGAAATTAGCGGATCATCGTCAAAGCGAATTATATCGGTTTGAGCCGTAGTGTTGTAGAGCGTTAGGGTGAAAGTGAGATCGCCTTGCTGTACACTCACGGGGACAGGAACTTGCAAAGGAAACACAACTTCTGTTGCACCAGGAATTTGACGAGCGCGGATAGAGCGAATGATTGATTGCGGTGGTACTGCACCTTTAGAAATGCGCGTTTCTTTACTATTAATCCAGCCGCCATAGTCAAGGCGTAACCATTCACCTTCTTTACCTGTAATTGTCGCTCGTGTGCCTTTGGGTAGCGGTGTGAGGCGAGAATGATCTGTACTGGGACCAGTCCGCGCTACACCAGATTCTGCTGTGACTTCGGCAATTTCTAAATTAGCTGGTGAAAGCACAGATACTTTACCAGAAGCCATTTGAGTTGTTGTTTTGCCATTAAGAGTTAGCTGAAACTTAGGTTGCCCCAAATTAGCTGGCGCTCCTGATACGGTTGCACAGCCTTGGTACTGTCCTATTGCTGATTGGGAAGGCTGATTTTGTCCTGTTAAAGCTGCGGAATTAGCTGGTAGTTCAATTTGTTGTTGTGGTAGTAGGGGAATTATTTGATTAGCTAGTTCAACAGCGACTTTAGCATTGGGAGGTGCGAACCCTTCGGGAAGCTTCGCTAACGCTCCGAAACAAATTAATTCTCCTGGTAGTCTGGCAATATCTACAGATGGGGTAAGAGAAGCTTTGGCAAATGCTAACCCAGATGGCAGTTCTGGAACGGTTGCCAGCCGTTTAACTTTAATTTGAACTTGCTGATTTTGGTAACGCAGAGTAAAAAGATTGTCTCCTAGCTTTAAATGCATACTGGGGGCAAAATGTCCAGAGGAACTGCGATCAATCGGCTTACCGTTAATTAAAACTTCTCCTGTCGGTGGTGCTGTACCAATAAAAAAGATTTGTGGAGATGTTGTTTGATGTTCGGCTGGGGGATAAACAACAGAGAGTGGTTGCGCTGCCTTTACTGGAGATGCGATCGCTGCTCCTAATGCCACTAATCCTAAAAGTTTTTTCACGTCAGAATAAGAGTAGTAGAGTTGAAAACAACTAAATAATATATCCATTACTCCCTAACCCCTAGCCCCGATAAACTGTGGCACAATTAACGGGGTGTATTTATATAAAGTATCTAAAGACTGAAAAATATTATGACTAAGTTTGTTTTTGTTACAGGGGGCGTTGTTTCTAGTATTGGTAAAGGCATTGTCGCCGCTAGTTTAGGACGATTGCTGAAGTCACGCGATTATTCAGTCTCAATTCTCAAACTTGATCCTTATATTAATGTTGATCCGGGAACAATGAGTCCCTTTCAGCATGGCGAGGTTTTTGTTACTGAAGATGGTGCAGAAACTGATTTGGACTTGGGGCATTATGAGCGGTTCACAGATACATCAATGTCGCGGCTGAATAGCGTTACTACAGGCTCAATTTACCAAGCGGTACTAAATAAAGAGCGTCGTGGTGACTATATGGGGGGAACGGTGCAAGTTATTCCTCATATTACTACTGAGATTAAAGAGCGTATCCAAAGAGTTGCTAAAAATACTAATCCTGACGTTGTAATTACCGAGATTGGCGGTACGGTAGGCGATATTGAATCGCTGCCATTTTTAGAAGCAATTCGGCAGTTCCGCAAAGATGTAGGGCGGCAAAATGTGCTGTATATGCACGTAACGTTAATACCTTGGATTCCATCGGCGGGGGAAATGAAAACAAAGCCAACGCAGCATTCGGTGAAGGAATTGCGGTCAATTGGGATTCAACCAGATATTTTAGTTTGTCGCTGCGATCGCCCTTTACCATCGGGGTTAAAGTATAAGCTATCAGAATTTTGCGATGTGCCTGTAGAGTGTGTAATTACTGCCCAGGATGCTAAGAGTATCTATGAAGTACCGTTGATGATGGAACGGGAAGGACTAGCGCAGCAAGCAATAGATTTATTACACCTAGAGCAACGTCAACCGGATTTAAGCCAGTGGCAGACATTGGTAGAGCGGTTGTATAAACCTAAACAACGATTTGAGATTGCAATTGTTGGTAAATATGTGCAGCTAAGTGATGCCTATCTTTCGGTTGTGGAAGCATTGCGTCATGCAGCGATCGCGATGAATGGTGACTTGCACCTGCGCTGGATCAACTCGGAAGACTTAGAAACTGAAGCGGCTGAGAGTTATCTAGAAGGAGTGAATGGTCTTGTAGTTCCGGGGGGTTTTGGCAATCGGGGTGTAGATGGCAAGATTAAGGCAGTGCAGTACGCGCGCGATCGCCAAATTCCATTTTTAGGCTTGTGCTTGGGAATGCAATGCTCTGTTATTGAGTGGGCGCGTCACGTTGCTAAATTGGAGGATGCCAATAGTGCTGAGTTTGACCCTAATGGCAATCCAGTAATTAACCTCTTACCAGAACAGCAGGATGTAGTTGATTTAGGCGGAACGATGCGGCTAGGTTTGTATCCTTGTCGGATTGCTACTAATACCCTAGCTTTTAAGCTGTATCAAGAAGAAGTAATATACGAACGGCATCGCCATCGCTACGAATTCAACAATGCTTATCGCAGTTTATTTCTAGAGACAGGCTATGTAATCAGTGGCACTTCTCCCGATGGGCGCTTGGTAGAAATTATTGAACTGCCTAATCACCCGTTTTTTATTGCTACACAATTCCACCCAGAATTTCAATCACGACCAAGTGCGCCCCATCCTTTATTCAAAGGATTTGTCCAAGCTGTGATGTCTCGTTCCCTAACTACAACCGCTAGTCAGGCTGAAACGGTTTATTAGTCACTAGTCATTAGTATTTTGAGTGTCATTACAACAGAACTTTTGGGGTAGGCATCTTGCCTGCCCAGTTGATAAGACAGCTGGACAGCCGAACCAGCTATTTCACAAAAATCTAACTGTATTACCGAAGTGAAAATTTCTATAAATCAACTCCTAATTAAACTCGGTATCGTCATCGCTTAAATCCCATAACTGAGCATCGCTAGCAAGTTCGCTTAATTCACTAAAAAGAATTTGTAGCTCACCTAGAGGTGTTTCTTTGTATGGTAAGGCAGCTACCTTTTCTTTACCCAGCTTGCGTTCACGAGCTTCAGCAACTTCAATGGCTTGCATACAGATAATTTTGAGTTCGGATATCTTCATTAAATTTATTTTGCTAGTGTGAGTAAATAAGCAGGACAATAATAATGTAGAGCTAGTAGTGCTTGATATGTCAGTCCATGTATCTGCTTGTTGTGCTATTATTCTCAACCAACAACAGCAGCAAAACATTCACCGAAGTTGCAATCAGCCTATTGATACATCAGCTAATTGTAAAACTATGTCTAAAAACTGCACCGTTGTAGAAGATGGTCGAGTCGTTGTTAGACCACAAATAGCAGTTAATAATGCTGAGTGAAGCCAGATATATATCTCAATTCATTTAAAATTCTGTTTCAAAGCCTCTAATTTAAGCTTTAATACAGCAATCGTTAGGCATTAATTATTAATTAAACCTCAGTTCTAGGATGATATCGGGCTTTTATAGAAAATAAATGTCTTATTCAATTACACCCGCAATAGTGCAAGAGACTTGGGAGCGTGAAACTACACTGCCGGTGATGAATGAGAACTGCCTTTCTCGTTTCTTGCTCCAGCCTAACCCTAGTTCTAAAGTATGTCTGTTCTTTCATGGATTTACTGCTACTCCAGAACAGTTTTTCCCGATTGGATCAGCTTTTTTTGAGGCGGGTTACAATGTCTTAATTCCATTATTGCCGGGGCATGGTCAAGCAGGCGATTGGAACCGCGATCGCCCCCCGCCGCTACCTGAAGATCAAGAAACATATCAACAGTTTGGGCTTTATTGGCTCCAGCAAGCGCAAGCTTTGGGTAAACAAGTAATTGTCGGCGGACTATCTGGTGGCAGTACATTAGCTGCTTGGCTAGCGCTAGAATGCCCTGATGATATTTATCGGACTTTGGTGTTTGCGCCTTATTTAAGTAGCAGCAATAAGTTAGTAGATTTAGTTGTACGCATTCTAGATATCTATTTTGAGTGGAAAACTGCACCTGGAAAAGCGCATTTTGGCTACGATGGTTTTCTGATGCCGTCTTTAGAAGTCTTTTTGGATATGGGGCAAGATGTGCTTAAACGTGCGGAAAATGAGGTTACTGCACCGATGTTTATTGTGTCCAGTGAAAGCGATCGCGCTGTTGGTAATAAAGAGCATCAAGCCTTGTTTGAGGCTGTAGTAAAGTATCAGCCAAAATCTTGGTATCACCGCTTTGAGCGCTCTTTAAATATTCCCCACAATATGATGACCAAAGCTGAAGGTAATGACTACCAAAACTTGCTAATTACAATAGCTAAAGCCTATGTTGAAAGTAATTTAACTTGGGCTGAAATTGAAGAAATTGGCTATCACATGGCTCAAGGTAAAACCTTTAATACTGTAGTTACTGAGCTGCATCTAAGTGAGCGAGTTTCTCCTGATATGCTGACGATGATGACTCTAGTAGATAAAAAAGCTATTGTTTCAGCTCGTCATGGATAATGAAGTATTAACTCTTTCTCCCCCCGCTTCCCCAGCTCTTTCTCGGTAAGCAATCAAGTTGAGGCTGCGTAAGTCTTATAATGCCTTATCTTTCAACTAAATTGTGTTGCTTGTTATATACCACGCCACAAATTGCCGATAACAGTAACCATCCCAGCGTATTCAGGCGTAAGTCAAACAACGACACATCTACAGTATTAAATATTATGCAAGCACTGAAGGCTACTAGATAACTGAAAAAGATTAATTTGTCTTGCTTTAATGACCAATTACGCAATGTTCTAAAGCCTTGGAAAACAATCCAAAAAACCCAAGTACAGAAAAATATTGCAGTTGGGATACCAGTTTCAACAGTTAGCATCAGCAAAAAATTATGCGGATGACCTAACCAAACTTGCATCTGCTGTTCATAAAGAGGTGTGAAATTCCGTAATCCCCAACCAGTGAGAGGACGTTGCTGAGTCCAAGCCCAAGCATACTGCCACTGGGTCGTGCGTAGCAAAGCTAGTGGACGATCTGGATAAAGTTGATCTGTTAATCTTGCCCAAAAAAACGCAGGTACTATTTGCCGTAGCCACTGCTGTATTGGTGAGAAACCGAAAGCTGCCCCTAAAATAGAGCCAGCGATCGCCGCAACTCCAATTATTAGCCACCGCCAGCCTTGATAAATCGCAAAGGCAAGGCTAGCAAGAATAGCGATCGCCCATGCACTCCGAGAGTTTGTCAAAATTAAGGCAACAAAATTGCCAATCAGCGCTAAAGTCAAAAACAAAAAACTAGCAAGCTGAGTTCTGCCTCGTGCCTGCTGATAAGCTTGTATCCACAACCCCAGCCCTAAAATGAACACAATAACTAAATAACCAGCCAAGATATTAGCGTACATGAACACAGAAGCCATCCGCCCAGGGGGATTACCGTTAGGTACAAGTGTCCAGCCTAAGATACCTTGCAGTTGTACTGGAGTTACCCACCCTAAAAAAAGCTGTCCTAAACCCAGGATTGTTACTGGTACGGAGGTAAAAACTAAAATAATTGCTAGTTGCCGCAGTTGAGCAGGTGTTTGGATCAGGATACTAAAGGCAGCGAAAAGTCCGAAAAAAGGTAAGAAATTGAATATACCTAAGAAAGCATCCGAGCGGTAATAGGCAAAGCTAGCTGTGAGTAATAGTAAAAGAGTTAAAATAGCCAGTCCCCAGTTAAGCGGACGTTGGATAATTTCGCGGTACTTGTGCCGCCAAGTACCGATCAATGCCATAAATATCCCTAAAGCACCCAGTAAAGGAATTATCGGGAAGATTAGCAATCCTAGCTGAGCGCATTTCCAGGGAGTCTGTAATTTAGATGAATGCTGTTGTGGGAGTATAGGCAGTCTCAAGGTACTAATTGTAACGTTTGTTCTTGCAGCGCTAAGGGCGAAATTTGAATTATTCTGGCAGCGCTGGCGTATGTACGAGTTCTAGCTTTAGCCCATCTGGATCAGCAAAGAAAACGGCATAGTAGCCTGGTGAGTAATCGTATTGCGCTGGTGGATCTAGAATTGTGGCTTTGCTCTTTAGCAGTAGTTTGTAGAAATTGTCAACCTCCTCACGGCTGGTAGCATTAAAGGCAAAGTGGTGAAGCCCTGGAGAGTAGCGATCGTGAATATTTGCCTCTGGCTTGGCTGGAAAAATCACAATTTCGCCAGCGTGTTTTAACGACCAAATAATAAATTGATTGTCTTTATGAACTTGTTGGTAGCCCATAAACTGCAAAATTTGGTTGTAGAATTGCTCTGACACAGTTAGATTGCTAACTGTTAGGGTCAGATGATTCATACTACCGAGGATCACAAGAACCTCCTAAGTTTCAATTAGCTGAGTGATAATGCTCAACTAAAGTAACAAGGAACATATTATTACATTTCTAGACAGGCTCCCAACAGTGGGCGCGAGTCAGACGAATTTGAGCCAAGGCGAAGACAGTGGGAATAATGCGCCCGTAGTTAGTAGAAATCGCCCGCCAACCTAAGTCAGCCAAGAACCAAGTCCAGAGAACGGGTCCCACACAAGCAAAAACACCCCTGACTGCCCCATAACGAGCCGCATTCACAGCCATACCCTGCCGTGCAGTTTGGAGGGCAAGCTGACTTTGAAATTGCGTTGCTACTGCTGCACTAGTTTGAATTAGTGCTTGCTTACTAACTTGATAGCTAGCAAAGTGGAGGGCAAATTGACGAGCAATTTGTTGGAGTAACATCGGCTGGAGAATCGAACTAACAGCCAAAGCACTGCTACCTTTGATCAGCATTGCCAAGGGGTCACGTTGCACAGCCAAGGGTAATGGTTGCGATTGGGACTTAGCAAGCGATCGCTGTATTCGTAGCATTAATGCTTGTTGATCTTGTGCTGGCAAGTGTTTCCATGCTTTCCCTAAAAGATTTAAAAACACTTCTGCCTCTAAATCTGTCGTAGTCAGCTTGCGAGAATAGGGAATTTTGAGATAGCGACAAACTTGAATCAATGCTTGTCTGTAGCTCACTTGCTGAGTGCGTCCGCGCAATACTGTCATGCCATCTGCGGCTAGATAGCGAAATCGCTGTTCTATTGCATCTAGCCAAGCTTCGCGATCGCGGCTTTGAATATCTATTGGTTCAGGTGTCTGCACGTAATCCAGGGGATTAAACTTGCGACGGAATAAAATCTCCGTCAGTTGTTGTAATTCTTCTTCCGTCGCTAATTCCAGCGCCGCTCTCAGCTCGTCCAACGTAGCTTCCTCCAGAACCCCAGTTTCTGTTCCTTATTCTACTCTTTACTTTCAAGAGGTTTACTCTATTAGATATTTAATCTTGCGATGCTTAATGCTCAAGATAGGCTATCTATTTTGCTTACTAGCTGTGGGTAACTACTTGCGACAATACTTTATTTAAGTGGATCGTGTCCCCAGTTCTTTAAAGAATAACGCCATCGGGTATGTTCAATATCTCCTGATGGCTTCTGGGCGCTGTGACGATGGACATAACTAATAACTTTCTGCATATGAGCTAAGTCGTCATCAGTATATTCATCTTGTTTGTGCAGTAGTTCAATAATCCGCCGTCCAGATTTATGACCAATTGATTCCTCGTCTCCATCTTTTTGTCCTACTGATAGGGAATCATCAGTATCTAGCCAAGACTCAAGTTCTTCAGGAGTCATATTAACGGCTTGATGAAACTCATTAATGACTGATTGGCGATCGCTACTCATAACTAGCGTTACTCCTCTACCTTCTTCAGAGAATCAGGCTTATGAGCGGCTTCTTTGCCTGTGTCACTTTCAACAAGATACTCTGGGTTATCTTGAGAGGCGGCGACGTGATGACCTTTGATATCTATAGGTGAGGTGAGCTTCTTTTTCACTACGCCAGTGGTTGTACCTTGTGATGTTTTCCACTCAACTTTGTCGCCTTTTTTGAATTCTTCAGACATAAGTTTGCTCCTTTCTATAGCTACTAATCACATTATGTTGTCAGTATTATAGATAGCGATCGCTCTAGTGATAGAGAAGGTGCGGAGTTATTACGCTATTGATTCTATGACTTACATTTGATTTGGCTCAATGCCTGCTGCTCTTAGTTGCTCTGTTAATCTGGCGGCGCGTTGTTCTGCTTGGTTCGCTCGTTGTTCTGCTTGGTTCGCTCTTTGTCGCTCCTGTTCTAATTGTTGAGCAATTTCTACATAAGTAGCAAATAATTCTTTATTAGGGCGGTAAATTTGTAATTCTTCCCCAGATAAATCAAAGGAAATTCCCAAGCAAGGACTTGTCCAATTATTCATCGTTTCAATCACATCTAAGCGAGAATCTGAGCGTAACCAGCCACTTAGGTCATTTTTGTCGGGGTCATATAAGTAATATTCTTCTACACCATAGCGGTCATAAAAAACCTGTTTTTTGTTCATTTCAGTCAGTGTATTACCAGGAGAAAGGATTTCAAACACAACTTGCGGGGCAATATTCTCCTCTTTCCACTGCTGATAAGAACCTCTGTCTCCTTTTGGTCTACCAAAGGCGACCATAATATCAGAAGCATTACGAATTTTATTATCACCTTCAACTGGATACCACAGTAAGTCTCCAGCTACAAACACATTTGGCTCATCAGCAAACAGCCACTCCAAGTTCTGCTGGATAACTACAATCCAGCGAAATTGCTTAGTGTTGTCTGACATGGGTTTGCCGTCACGTTCTGGGTAGATGATCTCTGGCTTTTGCGGGGATGACAGTTGAGACATAACCAATGCCAAGAGTAACGAAATTAGATTTAATTTAACGCTCTTTGTAAGTGAAGAGGTGCTTAGGTAAAGCGTAAGAGTTATTGCGCTTTTTATTTGGTTAAGTATTGAGCTAGGTGAGCAGAGCAAACTTTACTATAAAATCAGTACATCAACAGCTAGGAAACAGGGCGCTTTTGTTAGCTGCTTACAGTTTTATTTATAGAAATAGAGGAATTTGATTCAGTGATTGACGTAAAACAGGCTGTACGCTCTGCGATTGGATACGTGAAGGATTTATATGAGCAAAAAGCTCCAAATGATTTCATGCTAGAAGAAGTAGAACTCTCAGATGACGAGAAGTATTGGCTAATAACTATTAGTTTTCCGCAATACCAACGACAGACAAATCCTCTTGGAACCTTTATAAATCCTAATCAGGAGCAGCGTATATATAAGACAATCAAGATTCGTGTAGACAATGGGCAGGCGATATCAATGAAAATTAGACAACTATGAATAACTATGTTATTGACTTGTTTCAACGCTATAGAAAAGCAGGAATTTTGCTGGACACAAATATTCTTATGATGTATTTCGTAGGAGCTTTTAGAAGAGAGATAATTCCCATTTTTAAACGGACTCAAACTTTTACTATAGAAGACTATTATACTTTATTAAATATTATTAGTTACTTTGAAAAAGTTGTTACAACGCCAAACATTCTTACAGAAGTTAGTAATCTTTTAGGGCAATTAGCAGAGCACTTGAAGCTTGGCTGTTTTGAAAACTTTGCAAGTGGAATTACCGGACTTGATGAACACTACCTTCCAAGTATTGATATAGCTAAAACCGAGGAATTTAAGCGGTTTGGTATTACAGATGCTGGAATACTTAGCCTAGCAAGAGATAAGTATTTAGTGCTTACAGATGATTTCAGGCTTTCGCAGTACCTTCAAACCAAAGGCGTTGATGTTCTGAATTTCAACAACATAAGAGTTATTAATTGGAAGTAAGAAAACTATCACCGCTACTGCCTGGGGTTTCAATTATAAATACATCTCCAGGTTGCATTTCTAGGGTAGCTGTATTACCCACTTATTATAGGGTGCGTAGGCGTTAGCGTTCACGAAGTGTAGCGCAGCGTTTAGCGGTAGCGAGTCTTCGAGCGTCAGCCCCTTTCCGTTGGCATCGCTTAAGCTTTAAATGTGTAATATCCGCTTTCATCTGAAGGTTGAGGAGGTGTCTTCAAAGCGGCGTGGAATGCCTTTACGCTAATACTTTGCCTTTCCCCTAGACGCTCAAGCTATGGGTCAGTTGATAGAATACCAATACATTAGCTAGTGGAAGGTGGAAAATGTCAACAGTTCAAGTTGAAATACAACTATCTTCAGAAGAGTTACTAAAAGCTGTTAACCAATTGAGTTTACCTGATTTAGAGCAGTTTGTATCTCAAGTTCTTGTGCTACAGGCGCAACGCCGAGCTAATAATCTACCGCAATCTGAAGCTGAATTGTTGCTAAAAATTAATCAGGGTATTTCCCCAGATACTCAAAAGTATTACGAGGAATTGATCGCTAAACGACAGGCTGAAACTCTTACGCCAGATGAGCATAGCCAGTTACTACACTTGACTGAACATATAGAAAAACTGCAAGCGCAACGTATCGAATACTTGGTAGAGTTGGCGCGTCTGCGTAAAACTTCGCTTACTGCATTAATGGAAAATTTAGGTATTCAGATGCCAATGTATGTCTGAGAGTCGCGTCACGGCTCAACTTAAAAAAGTTGTTGGAGAACGCGCTCAAGGTTGTTGTGAATATTGCCGCAGTCAAGCACGTTTCGCAATTCAACCGTTTTCTATTGAGCATATAATTCCGAAAAGTCAAGGCGGAAAGACTACTTTAGATAACCTAGCTTTGTCCTGTCAAGGATGCAACAATCACAAGTACAACAAGATTGAAGGACGCGATCCGGTTAGTGATGATATTGTGCCGCTATTTCATCCACGCCAACAGAGATGGAGCGATCATTTTGGGTGGAATGATAACTTTACTCTAATTATTGGGTTGACTCCTACAGGACGCACTACAGTAGAAGCTCTGCAACTTAACCGAGAAGGCGTTGTTAACCTGCGTCGGGTACTATACGCAATGGCAGAGCATCCCCCCGTTGAGCTAAACAAGTAGAATGAAGCGCTCTCTTTTAGATCATCGGCAAATACCACTCTAAGTTCTGCTAGATAACTACAATCTAGCGAAACTGCTTAGTGTTGTCTGACATAGGTTTGCCGTCACGTTCTGCATAGATAACCTCTGCCTTTTGTAGGGACGACAGTTGAGACATGACCAGTGCCAAGAGTAAGCAAATTAGATTTAATTTAACGCTGTAAAAGCAGTACAAATATTCAGCACAGCTTACTTTAAACAAGCATCAGTATAATTGTAGTATCTAATTTTATTGAGTGCAACTATATTTTTACCTAGTTGTTTTATAGAATAACATCTACTTATCCGAATTTTTACTAATGTGGAAACTTAAATAATATCTATATTATTTAAGTAGTTCAATTAAAGCCTATTAATTAAGAGGATTGGCTACTAAGAAGTTGAAACAAATGATAGAACAATCGTTATCCCTTGCCCAAGCAAATTTAAAAATGTCTCTCTGGCAAGTAGAAGCAAACTCAATAAGCAGTAGTGAACTATATGTATTATTAAATGAGCTTGGATTGTCGCATGAAATAACTATTAGATTACACGAGCTTGCTACTTACACTAAAAAAGTTAGTAATAAATTTATTCACGTAGGGAAAATTCTTCTTCTTAAAATAATTGAATTTATCAAAGCACATCCTTATTTAGCTACAGGTGTTGCTATAGGAGCAGCTGTTGGATATTTAGTGAATTATATACCGTTTATAGGACCAATACTAGCACCTTTAGCAACAGCGCTGGGAATAGTTTTTTTTGGAATAGCAGGTCACAGACTAGATAAACGCAATCAAGGGCAAGAAGTACAGAATGGAATTTTGGGAATTGCAGAAGATGTTATTGAAGTAGCAGTAGCTTTTTTTAAGTTATTGACTGATGTTTTCAATGTAGTTTTCTGCAATGTCATAACTGCCTAAATAAATATTTAACATTTGGAGTATTATAATGTCTAAGGAAAATTTGAGCAAACAGCAAATTATTAATACTATAGAGAAGTTAGAAAGAAATCCCAATGATAAGATAACAATTTTAACTGATATTGGTATTGGTGCTGTCGGTGCTGGTGTTGTCGGTGCTGGTGTTGCAGCTTTTGGAAGTACGTCTGTATTGTTTGGACTAATAACAGTTGCACCCCCAGTAGGATTAGTTGTTGGAGGAGCCGCATTAGGCGCAGCAGCTTTAGTAGGAGCAAAAAGATTTTTATTTGATGGCACTTTTACACAAGGTAAGCAAGCACAAATGCTAACTGACTTAAAAGAAGATTTAAGGGAGGTTGAAGCAAAAGAGCGAGGAGCTAAACTTGGAGATAGTGACAAAACAAAATTTATTATTTCTTTGAAAGAACCAGTAAGACTTAACTTAATTTCTCCAAAAGATGCTCAGGATTTAATCAGGGCTGTGGAAAATGGTCAAATTTCATTAAAAGACGCAATTAAGATAGTTGAAGATGTAATTAAGTCGGCAAAAATACAATAGTTTTCTGATGATTTAGACTAAAATATAACAGCTAGAGTTTAGTATCGTACTTCTTTATTAAGCTGCTATTTGTACTTAGTTTATATCACTTCTAAATAGAAACACTATAACCCCCGCCTCCTGGTGTTTCAATTACAAACACATCCCCAGGCTGCATTTCTACAGTAGCTGTACTATTTAATTGTTCTAGAGTGCGATCGCAGCGTTCAACCCAATTCCTCCCCACTACACCAGATCCACCACCATGTAACCCAAAAGGTGGAATAACACGATGATTTGATAGAATTGCAGCCGTCATTGGTTCTAGAAAACGCAGCCGACGAATTACCCCATTCCCACCGTAATGTAAGCCTTTACCACCACTATGGAGACGAATACTAAAACTTTCTAGTAATACTGGAAACCGCCATTCTAATACTTCTGGATCTGTGAGGCGGGAATTAGTCATGTGAGTTTGAACGGCATCTGTACCATCAAAATCTGCACCAGCACCAGAACCACCGCAAATAGTTTCGTAATATTGATATTTTTCATTCCCAAACGTAAAATTATTCATTGTCCCTTGAGAAGCCGCCATTACACCTAATGCACCATACAAAGCATCAGTAATTGCTTGCGAAGTTTCGACATTTCCGGCAACTACAGCAGCAGGATAACGCGGATTCAACATACAGCCTTCAGGGATAATTATTTCTAGCGGCTTCAGACAGCCTGCATTGAGGGGAATATCATCATTAACTAAAGTACGGAAAACATACAACACTGCTGCTTTACATACAGCAGCTGGAGCGTTGAAATTACTCGTTAATTGAGGGGAAGTACCAGTAAAATCAATACGAGCGCTGCGGGTAGATTTATTAATATTAATTGCTACTTTAATTACACTGCCGTTATCTAAAGGATAAGTGAAACTCCCATCTTTCAGCACCTCAATAACAGATCGCACCGACTCCTCAGCATTGTCTTGAACAAAACCCATGTAAGCTTGGACAGTTTCTAAGCCATAATGTTCTACCATTTTGCCCAGTTCTTGCACACCGCGCTCATTTGCCGCGATTTGAGCTTGTAAATCGGCAATATTTTTACTAGGATTGCGGGCGGGATATAAATTATTTGTAAGTAATTCTCTTAGCTCTTTTTCCTTTATTTTTCCTTGCTCTACTAGCTGGAAATTATCGATTAATACTCCTTCTTGATCTACGGTGCAACTGTTAGGAGGCATCGAACCTGGTGCAATTCCCCCAATGTCTGCATGGTGTCCCCGTGAAGCGAGGTAGAAGATCGGGGAAGCAGAGGAGTTATCAAAAACGGGAGTAATAACTGTAATATCGGGGAGGTGAGTACCGCCGTTGTAAGGATTATTTGAGGCGAAGACATCCCCAGGTTTAAAAGTGTGTCCTTTAGCGGTAATTAGTGCTTTGACACTTTCACTCATCGACCCTAAATGTACGGGGATATGGGGCGCATTCGCAATTAATTGACCATTTGAATCGAAGATAGCGCAAGAAAAATCTAGCCTTTCCTTGATATTGACTGAAGAACTGGTATTTTGCAGAGTTATACCCATTTGCTCCGCGATCGCCCGCAACAAATTATTAAATATTTCCAACAGCACCGGATCGGGTGAGGAGAGTTTTGAGTTTTGAGCTTGCTCAACGCAGCAGCCGGAGGAGGCTCCGGCTGACCGTTGAGTTTTGAGTTTTGAATTAAAAACTTCTGATTCCTGGTTCTTCTGCAAAATTAGATGATTGCGATCGCTAACCTCCGCTTTCCATCCAGGTTCAATTACATTCGTACCAGTTGCCTCGATAATAATTGCCGCACCAGAAACGCAATCTCCAGGCTGCAAATCTTCTCGGCGATAAACAGGAGTGATATGCCATGCATCAGCCGTGTACATCTGCACATTAGCAATAGGCGTAGCTTGCTGATCACTTACACGCACAATAACTTGTTCATCTGGTGCATCAGTTTTACTCACCAACTCAACAGAAACCGCCTCCACAACTAGCGCCTTGTCTTCCATAACGAAGCCATAACGCTGGCGATGCGCCTGTTCAAAATCATTTCTGATCATCTCTACATCCCCAAAATCCACCACAAGCGCCGCATCCGTTCCCTCATACCGCAGATGCACCTTACGCCAAACCTCCTCTACAGCCTTGGTGTCCTCTGCGTCTTGGCGGTTCGTTTCCTCCTTCCCCGCCGCCTCCAACCGATCCAACAATTGCCTTAACTCAGACACCAAATCCTGATTTAAAACACTTTCCACCGCTTGTTCTTTAATTACCCTGATATCTGCCAAACCCATACCATAAGCTGATAACACTCCGGCATAGGGATGGATAAACACCTGCTTCATCCCCAAAGCATCGGCAATTAAACAAGCGTGTTGTCCTCCTGCACCACCAAAACAGCACAAAGTATATTGAGAGACATCATAACCACGCTGGAGCGAGATTTTTTTAATCGCACTTGCCATTTTTTCAACTGCGATCGCTAAGAAACCAGCCGCTACTTGTTGAGGTGTGCGATTATCCCCAATTTCTTGCACTAAGTGGGCAAATTTTCGCCGCACTACTTCTGCATCTAACGGTGCATCGCCATTAACTCCAAATACTTTGGGAAAAAACTCCGGCTGTAACTTGCCTACCATCACATTGCAATCTGTCACTGTCAAGGAACCACCCTTAGAGTATGAGGCGGGACCTGGATACGCCCCTGCTGAATCTGGACCAACTCGATACCGCGCGCCATCAAAGTGCAGAATTGAACCACCACCAGCCGCAACAGTATGAATCGCCATCATCGGTGTTCGCAGTCGCACACCAGCAATCTCAGTTTCAAATGTCCGCTCATATTCGCCGTTGTAGTGAGCGACATCAGTAGAAGTCCCACCCATATCAAAGCTGATAATTTTGTCAAATCCAGCCATTAAACTTGTTTGCACTGCCCCAACAATACCGCCAGCAGGTCCTGATAAAATACTGTCTTTCCCTTGAAAAACTTGAGCATCAACCAAGCCGCCATTAGACTGCATAAACATTAGCTTCGCAGCCGAAAAGCTCTCTTTGCCTCTCGCTCCTGCCAACTGATTCGACATCTGATCTACATACCGACGCAGAATCGGTGACAGATACGCATCAACAACCGTCGTGTCACCCCGACTAACTAATTTCATCAACGGGCTGACTTTGTGAGATACTGATACTTGAGTAAATCCAATCTCCTTAGCTATTGTGGCAATTTCTGTCTCATGAGCTGGATAGCGATATCCATGCATTAATGCGATCGCACAAGAGCGAATACCCTGATCGTATGCAGCTTGTAGTGTCGGGCGGACAGCATTAAGATCGATAGGGATTAATTCTTGTCCTTGAGCGCTGTAACGTTCTTCTACCTCAATTACCCGCTCGTACAACATTTGGGGCAAAATAATTTGACGCGCAAAGATATCAGGACGGTTTTGGTAGCCAATTCTTAAGGCATCTCGAAAGCCTTTGGTAATTACTAAGACAGTGCGATCGCCTTTACGTTCTAGCAATGCATTTGTCGCTACTGTTGTCCCCATTTTAACTACGTCAATTTGTCCAGATGGAATAAGTGCATGATCCAGAATGCCTAAAATGTCTTTAATTCCCTGCACTGGTGCATCAGTGTAACGTTCAGGATTCTCCGACAGCAGTTTATAAATTACTAATTTACCTGCGGGACTCCTTGCCACAATATCGGTAAATGTGCCACCGCGATCAATCCAAAATTGCCAACCAGTATTAGATGCAGCAGCCGCAGTCATGATCAATTCCTCTTGTGCTAGTACAAGCGCTATTAGTTGTAGATTATCAACAGGCAAGGACTATTTGCATCAGGCGAGATTTAAGTTATACAAGTTATCCAGACTTTGCAGGATAATCAAAGACAGTTAACTTAAACTGCGTGAGAACTAAAAAATTGCACTGGTTTAAAACAGCTTTACAGGTTAAAGGCTCAGTTATCCCAGCCATTTATCAACGAGTTTTAGTATGCGGGTTATTTGGTGTTTTTATTTCAATATTGTATCACTTCAAATTACCTGTTTTTCACCCAACTATGGGAACAGTTATTCCTAGTATTGTTTTAGGTTTATTGTTAGTTTTCCGAACAAATACAGCATATGAGCGGTTTTGGGAAGGACGGAAGTATTGGGGAAGTTTAGTCAACGATATTCGTAACCTATCTCGTCAAATTTGGGTAGCAATTGTTGAACTTGAACCCCAAGATCGAAAGCATAAAATTGTAGCTTTAAGGTTATTAGTTGCGTTTGCTGTTGCTACTAAGCTACATCTTAGAGGAGAGCCGATAAATAATGATTTAGAAAAATTAATACCCGCAAATTGGTGTCTAAAGCTGAAAGACATGAACAATCCGCCGCTAGAAGTTGCTTTGTTGATTGCAGATTATTTACAACAACAGTATGAGCGTGATTGTTTGAATGCTTACCAACTAACTGCTATGCAAAATGTAGTTAATAAAATGGTAGATACTTTAGGAGGTTGTGAGCGCATTTTAAAAACTCCGATGCCGCTTGCTTATGCTATACATTTAAAGCAATTATTATTAATTTATTGCTTATTATTACCTTTTCAATTGGTTGCCCATGTAACTTGGTGGACTGGCGCAATTGTTGCTTTAATTAGTTTTACATTCTTTGGCATTGAGCAAATTGGTGTTGAAATAGAAAATCCTTTTGGTCATGATGCTAATGATCTACCTTTAGATGCTATTTGCAACACGATGTTACGTAATATTGAAGATTTAATTACTCTCAGCCCTAGCATGAAATCCTATACAGATAATGCTGAGAATAGATAATTTGAGTAGTAATTGTTAACAAATTTAAGTTTAATAACGCTGTATTTAAAAGCAACTGAGAGAAATTATTGATCAATTCTTTGCTTAAGTGGAGATAAGTACCAACTGGCAGTTAAAGAAACAACAGAATGAGGAAGCGGATGATTCACAAAGCACGAATGCCGACTTCTAAGCCACGACAAACACCAGTGAGAAAGTCTAAGTTAAGCGTGTCAATGCGATCACTTGCTTGATGATAATGGGGATTGCGTAAAAAAGCAGTATCAGTAATCATCATTGCCCGATAACCTAGATCCCAAAATGGCGCATGATCACTCCATCGCGTCTGGGGAACAATTAAACCTCTGTTAGGTGCAGGTAGCCACTGGCTAGGTACTTCAGTACGAATGAAGCGGCTAAGATTAATTAAGTCAGGAATTGTGGGTAAGTTACCAATTAAAGCAATAAAATCACCACGATCTGGGTAGAAGCGTTCTAAGGGAGCGGGATAACGTTGCGAACCAGGAGTAGAATCGCAATACCCCAACATTTCCAGAGAAATCATTAAGCGTAGGGGAGTAAGTTTTTGCTTTAAATCAGCCGCGTATGCAGCACTACCTAATAAGCCGTATTCCTCCATATCAAAGGCGACAAGCCTAACTGGGTATTTTAGTGGTTGCTGGGCAAATTTTCTGGCAAACTCTAATAGCGCTGCAACACCTGTAGCATTGTCATCAGCGCCTGGTGTTCCGGGTACGGCATCATAATGAGCGCCAATCAAAATCAGGGGTTTTTTGTCACTAGTAGCAGCTGGTAAATTCAAGATTAAATTCTGATGAATTTTGCCGCGTACTTCAAATTCATGAGTTTCTACAGTTCCCCACTGTTGTAGCTGTTGGCGGATATATTGTTGGACAAAGAAATGTCCGGCTGTTGCAATGTAGGGATCGCGATCGCGTACTAATTGAGTAAGGTGATTGTGCAAACGTTCTTTGATATCTAGTAAATTATTCATTTCTCAAATTCCTACGCTGTAATCAAATCTATTGCTTTTTGAATAATTTTTGATTTGTCCACTAACTCACCTAGTTCTTGTACTTCATAGCTACCTTCAAACGCTTCCAGCGCTGCTCGCCTCAAGGCTGATTCATAAGCATCTTCTAAAGTTTCCCCTAATTCTTCTCTAGTTAAATATGTTCCAGCAGATTTGTACCGTTTATTAGTGCGTTAAATTTGCTTTACCGAATTTAAAATTGATACTTCCCAAGATTTTGTATTCCGGTTTTCAGTAGATTGTTTAATTAAATGCAATAGTAAAATAATGCTGTAACTAAAAATCTTATTTACTTTATCAGATTTACCCATCTCCTCTAGTTCTTCTACTATTTCCAGAGCTTCAGCTACCTTACCTTCATGAAGTAACTGCTTTAAAGTGATTAAGTCTTCCATTGCTACAACCTTACCTATTTATTAAGTAATTTAATTGAATTATTTATATTTAATTTGAGACAAATGTAAAAGTTTCTATTATTATCTATTTTCCATAATAGTACATACTAATAGTATGACTTTAATAGATATCACAATTAACCAGGCGATCGCACCTCAAATTCATTGGATATGTTAAACAAATAAGGCAATCTGTCAGCTTAAAGAAATGCCTTTTGATGCCTATATCCGCTCTATTCAAAGTAATTCTGCGCGGGGGAGTGAACGCACCCATTATCCAGCCCTCAAGAACTTATTAGATAACTCAGCCGTTGGAATAGATGCTGCGATTGAGGAGAAAGGCAACAAGGCAGGTATCCCAGATTTTACTGTAGGTTTACAACTACAAGATTTAGGCTATCAATTTACTGGTAAACAACGCCTGGGAATTTATCTTACTAACACATTAGACGAAGCACTGAAGAAATCAGAAGTTCTCTTTGGGCAATTTGTCGCCGCAGAAGCGAATGAAGCCTCAGCAATTAAGCGAGATGTGCCTGTGATGGTAGTTTTAGGTAATCCACCTTATTCGGGACATTCTGCAAATAAAAGTGAATGGATGGCTAGCTTAGTACGCGATTACTATTATGTTGATGGTTTGCCACTAGGGGAACGTAACCCCAAATGGCTACGATTATGTCAAGTTTATCCGTTTTGGACAGTGGCGTATTAGTCAAACAGGTTTTGGTATCTTAGCCTTCGTTACAAATCACGGTTATATAGATAATCCAACGTTTCGGGGAATGCGTCAAAGCCTAGAACAAACCTTTGATGAGATTTATATTATGGATTTACACGGTAATAGTAAGAAAAAAGAACAGTTTCATGATCGCTCAAAAGATGAAAATGTATTTGATATTCAACAAGGTGTAGCTGTTTGTATATTGGTAAAGTATCCCAAGGAGAAATAAATATGAAAAGAATTCAACAGTTTACTGCCATTATTGAACGAGAAGGGGATGGATATGTTGCCCTTTGTCCAGAATTAGATATTGCTAGTCAAGGTGATACAGTTGAACAGGCAAAAAATAATCTAATTGAAGCCTTGGAATTATTTTTTGAAATTGCTGATCTTTTAGAGGTGCAAAACCGCTTAAATTCCGAAGTTTTTGTTACCAGATTAGAGGTAGCTATTGGGTAAGCTACGAGTTTTATCAGCCCAAGAGGTTTGCCAAATTTTAGAGCAACATGGCTTTATTAAAGTGCGGCAACGCGATAGCCATATTATTATGCAAAAACAAACAGATGAAACAACTGTTACTGTCGTTATTGCCAATTATGCAGAGTTGCGTATTGCACTTTACAGTCAGTTATCCGCCAGTCTAGATTACCACGTTCTCTTTTTGAGGTGATGTAATGGCGCAAATCTATCACTTTGATCTTTATGGACGACGTGAAGATAAAGACAAGTTTTTGCAAGCAAATGATGTATACACAATTAAATGGATAGAGATATCGCCGCAATCCCCATTTTATTTATTTTGCCCTCAGAATCGAGACTTACTATCCGAGTATAACGAGGGATGGAAAATTAAAGATATTATGCCTGTAAATTCTGTTGGTATTGTTACTACCAGAGATTCTCTTACTATTAAATGGTCAATTCAAGAAATTAAGGATACAGTTAAAGATTTTGCATCACTTTCTGCTGAAGAAGCCAGAAGAAAGTATGAACTTGGTAAAGATGCACGGGATTGGCAGGTAGCACTTGCCCAAGAAGATTTGCGTAAAAACAAGCTTCAAGATACTAATATTTTACCTATTCTATACCGTCCATTTGATATTCGCTACACCTACTACACGGGAAAGACACGAGGCTTTATCTGTATGCCTCGCCCTGAAGTAATGCGTCATATGCTGGTAGAAGATAATTTATGTTTAGTTTTTATGCGCCAAGTAGCTCTTCAAGATAGCTATAGCCATTTTTTAGTAAGTCGTTATCCAGTAGATAATAGAGCTTTTTATAGTAACAAAGGAATAATGAACCTTGCTCCTCTTTATATCTACCCTGACACTGAGAATGAGCAGGGTAATTTGTTGAGCGATGCCTACGGTGGGCTTCGCCAACGCACTTCCAACCTATCCCAAAAATTCCTCAGCGCAATTCGAGAAAAACTGAGCTATATTCCCACGCCAGAAGCCATATTTTATTACGCCTACGCCATTTTTCATAGTCCCACCTATCGACAGCGCTATGCTGAATTCCTCAAAATCGACTTTCCGCGCTTACCTTTAACCAGTAATAATGATCTATTCCAAGCACTGAGCGAAAAAGGTGAGGAATTAGCTCAAATGCACCTAATGAAATCTAAAAAGCTCAACAAGATAATTACAAAATATCCTGTAAGTGGAGATAATGCAGTTACTGAAGTAACTTATAAGCAACCTGAACAAAGAATCTATATCAACAAACAGCAATATTTTGAAAGAATTACTCCTGAAGTTTGGGCATTTAAAATTGGTGGCTACCAGGTATTAGATAAATGGCTTAAGGATCGCAAAAAAGCACAGCGCAGTTTATCCTTTGATGATATTTTATATTACCAGAAAGTGATAGTTGCTCTTAAAGAAACAATGCACATTATGACTACAATAGATCAAATTATTCCTAGTTTTCCAATAGAATAAACGAGTAATAATGAAGCGTGATTAAATATTGTTTTTATGTACCTAACAATTGAGCGAGTCGCTTTAAAATCCTCAAAACAATGTACAAATCATCACCTCGGCGCAGCGTAAATTCATAAGACGTGGCATATTGTGGTATGGCTTGTTTACTCAATTTAATGAAAATAAAGTTACTGCCATTTGTCACTAATGCAAATGTTGGTCTATCAATATTAGGATTAGCTAGCATATAAGCCAATGCCTGCGGTAATCCTTCTTCAAGGGAAAAGCTAGGACGTTTTGATTCTATAACCAGTATCCATAGTTGGTTTTGAATAACCAAAACATCAATGCGTCCCCTAACAATAGTTCCATCATCTTCAGCTGAAATTTGTACTTCTTCTTCAGCTACGATGCTAAAGGGAGACAGATAAAAGTTTGCCATATCCAATAATGGAGATAGCACAACCATTTTAACAGTGGTTTCCAGCATCGGGCGCTCGGCTAAGTTAAAATAGCTAGCTTTCACCTTGTCTAGCTGTTGCTTCTCCAAGTCAGTAAGTTGAGGTAAATTATCCACCCACTCACGGAAAAATTGGTCATCATCAACACGCTGAAGACCAAATTTCGTTTTTAAGTCATATAAGTTTATATTTGGAGCTGCAATTGTCTGAACCATAGTTTTTTAAGTAGCTAAACGAACTCTCCCTTAGCAACCATAATAACCTTACCGCCTACAAATACCTCTATTTCTACATCTTTTTTCTGCGCTTTCAATAACAATAAAGAAGGTCTACCAATTTCATAACCTTGTTCAACTCGTAAATTAATTGATTCTTCACCAAAATAGGAATAGTGAACTAAATATCCTGCTAAACAACCATTGGCACTTCCAGTCGCTGGATCTTCTGGTACACCCAAATAATCAGCAAATACACGCACACTTAAATCATTTTCTGGGTTGTATGTTTCAGGACAGAAAACAAGTATAGATTTTGCTTGAGTATTATTAATTAGTTCAAAGCATCTATCTTTATTTACTTTAATTCGCTTCAGTGTAGTTTGTGTTTTTAAAGGAACTATAATAAATGGAACACCAGTAGAAACTTCTTGAATTGGAAATCTAGAATCTATTTCATCTAGTTCAATATTTAAAACTTCAGCAAATGTATCTACTACAAATTCTTGAGAAAATACTGGCTGCTTTTGTTGCATCCATAATAAATCTATATCTTGCCCTGAGTAATGCAAACTTACAGGTATTTGCCCAATTTTTAGATTTAGAGTAATATTTTCAGATAATTTTTTGATAACTTCTTTCTGTAATACATAAGCAGTACCTAAAGTAGGATGACCTGCGAATGGTAATTCTTCTTTTGGTGTAAATATCCGGACATCGTAGCCACCTTCTATAACATCATTAGAAAGAATAAATGTTGTTTCTGAATAATTCATTTCCCTAGCAATCTGCTGCATCTCCTCATCAGATAAGGAGTTAATATCAGTAAAAACTGCTAGTTGATTACCAGTATATTTTTGTTCAGCAAATACATCTACAATATAAAACTTCATTACTTCTAATTTAAAAACTTACTTGATTAAGATAATAATTCTAGTGCCAGCTATACTGCGATCGCGGTGGTTGCGGACAAGCCGCCACTAACGTAACCACAGTTAACAATAAGCAACCAAAATCAAATTATTCACCTCTGCCGACATTTACTCCGTATCTTCCATTCTAAAAATTTATTATTCAATATTCAAAGTCAAAACTGCGAAAATTAAGCTTAAAAAAGTAACATTCAAGTCCACAACTGTTATTTGACTAGTATTATAATAGATGAACTGGATGGGAGTTGTGCCGTTGTGTCCCATTACTGTGTCTTGAAGGAGAGCGACGACAGAGACACAGACAGTACCGACTACCCGATGACATATACGGTTGTGGAGTTTTTGTCGCTTCCTCCACTTTATCACTATCAATGGAAGGCTAAATCCTTCATCAGAGCGGTCAGAGGTAGTGGACGTAAGACGATGCACTAAACACTGTTAACCAAAATGCCTGTTTCAATAACTAAGACAGCACGCGCTCTTAACTCATAAAAAAGTTTATTATTTAATTTTCTACTGCTCCTAAAGCCTTAAGCGTTACTTTTTGAGCCTCTATCAAGCCTGTAACACCAGTTATATTCATCCTCTCGTAAGGTCGATTAGCTCTTAGTGTTTTCCAGCACTCACCTGTATTAACATCCCAAAGTTTAATACTTTGATCATGGCTACCACTAGCAAGGCTTTGACCGTCAGGACTAAAGGCAACCGACCAGATTAAATTACTATGTCCCTGGAATGTTTGGTAACACTCACCAGTCTTGATATTCCATAGCTTTATTGTTTGGTCACTACTACCAGTCGCCAATGTCTTACCATCAGGACTAAACGCCACAGACCAGATGCGGCTAGTATGACCTTGGAGAGTTTGGTAACATTGACCCGTGCAGACATCCCACAACTTCACAGTATGATCGCCGCTACCACTAGCGAGGCTTTGACCATCAGGACTAAAGGCAATTGACCAAACCCAATTTGTGTGTCCGCGCAATGTTTGATCACATTCACCTGTACTGAGATTCCAGATTTTTATGGTTTCATCGTAGCCAGCGCTAGCTAGGAGTGCGCCAGTATGGGAATATACTACCTTTACCGGACTAAAAGCAACCGAGCAAACCCAAGCAGTATGCCCCAGCAATGTTTGCAGACATTGACCTGTCACAACATCCCAAATTTTAATAGTATGATCTTCACTACCGCTTGCCAGGATTTCGCCATCGGGACTAAAAGCAATTGACCAAATTCGACTATTGTGTCCCTGTAGATGACGATATTGGTCGGAAATCCTTTCAGGATAACTGGAAGCAGACACAAGATTGAGATGGCTGCTGTTGATATCCCACAACTTGACAGATCGGTCACTACCACCACTTGCTAAGATTTGTCCATCTGAACTAAATGTTACACAGCAGACTGTACTGGCGTGTCCTTGCAGTGGCCGACATTGACTAGTATTTAAATTCCAGATCCTCACCATCCGGTCATCATGACTGCTTGCTAAAGTCTGACCGTCCGGACTAAACATCACCGACAAGACGCGATTAGTATATCCTTGCAGCGTTTTGTCACACCGACTAGTAGTTGTATCCCACAGCTTTACCGTGTGATCACCGCCGCCACTAGCGAGTTTTTGCCCATTGGGACTGAAGGCAAGCGATCGCACCCAGCTTGTATGTCCCCTTAACGTTTGACAGCACTGACCTGTAGAAGCATTCCAAATCTTAATAGTCTGATCCTCACTACCAGTAGCTATTTCACCGTTGGCATTAAAAGCAACTGCTCGCACCCAATTTGTATGTCCCTCTAACGTTGTCAGATTTTCACCTGTAGCGATATCCCAAAGTTTCGCAGTATGGTCACTGCTACCACTGCTCAAGGTTTTACCATCAGGACTGAAAGCAATAGACCAAATTCGGTCTGTATGACCTTTAAGAGTGCGACGACATTCACCAGTATCCAGATCCCAAATTTTTATAGTTTGATCATCGCTGCTACTTGCTAGCGTTTGCTTAATTGCCCCAAGTGGCGCAAAGGTAACACACCGTACCCAGTTATGATGTCCTGTGAGTGTGCGATAACATTCTCCAGTTCTGACATCCCAAAGCTTAATTGTCCGATCCTCGCTACCACTAGCAAGAATTTCACCATCAGGACTAAATGCTACCGACCAAATTTGGCTGGTGTGTCCTGTTAGAGTTTGTAGACATTGACTCGTACCCAGATCCCATAATTTGATAGTTTTATCGTCACTGCCACTCGCTACTGTTTGACCATCAGGACTGAACGCCACCGACCAAACCCAGTTGGTGTGTCCTCTACAAGTGAGCAAGTTTTTACCATCAGACACTTGCCATAAGCGCACTTCCCGATCCATCCCACCCGTTACTAGAAACTGTCCATTGGGGCTAAAGGCGACACTCAGGGGAATAGTGAAAGTCTCAATAAAAACAGCTTTGGCAAGATCGGCATGAGTAAAGTTAACTTGGTGTAAATTTACATTTCGCAGGTCAGCCTGCCAGAAAACAAGGTTAGAAAAATTGTAGCTTGTTAAATCTGTCCCTAGTTGACAGAGTAGATTGAGAATATTGCCACCTGCATAACCTGGTTCTAAGGGCGATTCATACCGCAGTTTCGCTAAGATTTGCTTAAATTTGTTTTCTACATTTACCTTGCTGCCCAGCGAGACTAATAAATTATCAAGAATAAAGTTGACAATTTGGGAGATTTGACTTTCTCTAACGTAGTCTTTCCCTTGGGCTTTCATCAGAGCATGGCTGATAAATAAGTTAAGCTCTTGAGTTACAATTTCCTCAGAGATTTGCTCAACGAGCTGTTGAGTGACATACTCCATGACTACGGGCTGCAAAGTAAATAACCCGGCATTCATCTCAATTAGCGATCGCCGTCCTAACGACTGCAATGCTTCCAATAGTTTTGGCTGCAATATAGTTGGCACAAAATCTTCCCGCAACTGCAATAGGGAAATTGATTCGCGATTAATTGCTAGCCAATACAAGACCTGCTTTTCTAGCTTTGAGAGGCGATTTAACTGCTCATCTAGCAGTGTAGTGATATCTCCAAAAACCAGCATTTCTTGCTCTAGAAATTTGCTGATATTGCCAGCAAACATATCTTGCACAGTTGTCGAGACAATCTTCAGCGCCAGTGGATTACCTGAATAATGTGCAGCCAAGGAGATCCAATCAGCTTCTGACTTGCAGAAACAGTTATTTGCTTTAAAGATTTCTCGCACATCCCCCGCGCTTAAACCTCCCATTTGCCAAGTTCGCACAGGTAAAGTCTTACCTTCTAAGGAAACTAAAGTTTTAGGCTTCTCTCGACTAGTAAATACCAAACAACTAGAGTGGCGTTCTGCTCCCACGCGCCTCAAAAGTTCGCCATATCCTTCATAGCCCTCGCGGTACTGCCCAGCCTGCGCTTTGTGGTGTTTTGACCCTTCACTAGTAGCTAGAATCGCCTCCGCATTGTCTAAAATCAGCAGACAGCGAGAGGAACGCAGATATTCCATTAATTGAGAAACCTGAGCCTCGCAGGTTTCGGCGCGTGCCGTTTCCTGCTGCTGAGAAAGAATTTGAATTAAGTTTGCTAAAACGTCTTTAATCGGCGGCGCGTTGCGTAAGGATTGCCAGATTAGGTAGTCAAACTGGTCTTGGAGTTGTTCTGCTAGCTTCGTTGCTAGTGCTGTTTTACCGATGCCTCCCATCCCCAGCAGCCCTACAAGCCGACAGTTATCTTGGACAATCCACTGCTTGAGCGTTGTGAGTTCCTCGCTGCGCCCATAGAACACTGAAACATCGATCGCTTCTCCCCAGTGTTGGCGTTTATTGGTAGTCAAGTGCTTTAAGTTGGCATTAATTGCTACTTCCGTATTGACGTAATTATTAATACTAGTGTTAGGTGGTATTAATGAGTCAGCTACACTTTGCTTCTGCTGTGCTTGTCGGCGCAGGACAGCTTGGACACTATTTTTGGTGACGCGCTCACCAAACACTTGGGTGAGCTGTTGCCACAAGTTAGAGCCGACATCGCGGATGTGTCCGGTATCGTAACCGGCTTGTTCTGCAATTTTCGGGTAAGTCCAGCCTTGCCAAGAGTAGCGGAATACTAGCTCTTGGACATCTTTAAGCTTCTGCCCTTGCAGTAGTTTATCGAGCAGAGCTAAAGCTTCCTCATCAGTCATAGCAATCATCACATCCTACTCCCTGCATTTATGTAATGCTGTGAGGTTTTTGGAAGAATTACAAAAGTTAGTTGTTCTGCGTCGCTATCTTATTTATCATCCTGTTCTTTGTCTTTTATGCAATTAGTCTAGGACGTATCTGCATATAGTAAGAGTAATTTCCTTATTTCTTAGCGATCGCCTGCACACTTAGTCAAGCAGCGATATATTTCTAGGCGCTGGTTTTACCCACACCACTCAAACAACAATTATTTGTTAGCTGATAGGATTTTGGCTGTAGTAGTCTCTAGCAGTAAGGGCATAGTATAGTATCGGGTTGTCATTGTTTAGCCCTTCTTTTACTACAGACATCCCAAGTTTCTCCAGCACTTTAATGGATGCCTTGTTAGGCTGATCAACTGTTGACGTTATTTGTGGAAATTTCAGCGTCTCAAATGCATATCGCAAGACACATCGGGCGCTCTCTGTTGCTAGTCCTTGTCCCCAGTAGAGGGGCGCGATCGAGAAAATTAGGTCACACTTTTCTAGGGGGCTTTCACAAAATCCACATACACCTTGAAATTGATTCTCTGTGCCAATCAGCATCCAAAGCCCGTAATTATATTTTTGAAACGAAGCTTGACTTGCAGCCACAAAGCCAGCGACAGTTTGACGATCTGTAATGCGATCGTCGAAAAGGTAGCGCCTTACACTTGGTTGCGTCCAGTGATCTAGAAGTAGCTCAACATCTGCGTCTGTGCAAGGTCGAAGTTTAAGGCGTAACGACTGTAGAATCCAGTTCACAACTCCACTCACTCCCTGCTATTAGCTAGATATTCTGATCAAGTAATACGATGTCTTAGCCCAAGATTACAGCCTCGTATTACTTTACTTCACTTTGGGCTATAACTGAGACGATCGCGTGGTATATTGCCCATGAATTTGGGTCTTCTGCAAACAGACAGTAGTTCTCAATGTCTTGGTAGGTTGCTTCACCAGTCGCAATATACTTCTCTGCAAGCTGCATGGCGGACATTTTCATTACTTTTGCCATACCCGAACCACCGCCAGATATCGGGGTATCGTTCTCTACAGCTAACTGCTGCAAGCCAAGCTTTTGCAATATTGCAGGCAACTTCACACCGAGACTGTAATCTATGCCTTTGTTAGTAAACATCTGCAAGATCGCTTTATTCACTCGCTCTACAGACTGGCAAGCTTCGTGATCTGAGGCGATTACTTTAGCAACAGCAAAATCAGGCTCTTCAACAATAATACTCCCACCTGGTTTAAGTAGCTCCAACATCTTCGATAAAGCAACTTGAAAGTCTGGGATATGGATGAGGACGCAACGTGCATGAATTAAATCAAAGGAGTGATTTTCAAGGAGAATATGCCTGATATCAGCTTCTATAACTTCAACATTAGATTTTATATTGGCGATCAAACGAGTATCTAGATCGACAGCGACAACTTTACCGCTTTCTCCTACAACTTCTGCTAGCCAATGCACAATTGAACCCGCTCCTGCTCCGACTTCAAGGCATCGCCAACCTGTTGTTACACCTGTTGCTAAAATGCGGCGGTGGCTTGCTGGATCGAATACTTTTTCAATTAATAAGAGTCGTTCAAACTCTCTAGAGTCATGAGTATCAGCGAAGATGTATTTGGATGTCATACTTAATCCTTATTTAACCTGGACAACCTAGCCCAAATCAGGAGCGCGAAGCAGCGAACCTTGTGGCACTATGACTGTCTGCGATCGCGTTCTTTAGAGGGCGATGTGTTACGTCGGTTCTTAGTTGCTTTAGAGGATTAGAAGTTAAAAGCACTCAAGCATTATCACTTAATTAGCTACTTTCTGCTGCGGCGTTTTCAATATCTGCCGATCTTTTCCGATCTTTGAGCCGACTTTTTCCTACTGACGTAGATGAAGCGGTTTTCTATGCTTAATGTGTGCTGGAAAAGAATCGCTTTGCTTCTGTAGGTTTTACGAGGACAGAGCGATCGCTACAACACAAATAATCTAGCGCATTGCATAAAAACTCACAAACTGACGTATAAGATACCAAACGAAAAAAAGAAGGATAAAACTATGGCGATTATCTCAGGACAAGCAACTAACGGCAATGACAACATCGTTGCGAATGGAGCTAATGATATTATTGATGCCCTTGCAGGTAATGATAAAGTTGACGGTGGCGGCGGCAATGACGCTCTCCTGGGTAACACAGGCAATGACACTTTGCTTGGTAGTGCTGGCAACGATACTTTACTGGGTAACGCAGGTAATGACATCCTCACGGGGGGATTGGGTAACGACACTCTTGATGGTGGCGCTGGCATTGATCGAGTCGTCGAGTCGGGCGATACTACTATTCGTTTGAACAACACCAGCCTAACCATCGGTACTAACATTGATACCCTGACTGGCATTGAAACCGCAACATTAACTGGCGGCGCTGGTAATAACCTCCTTAGTGCTTTTGAGTTCACACTCGGATCAGTAACCCTCAACGGCTTAGGTGGTAATGACCGCCTTAATGGTGGCAGCCGCAATGACACTCTCAATGGTGGAGTTGGCAATGATGGTCTAGAAGGTGGCGAGGGTAATGATATCCTCAACGGTGGCAATGGTGATGACCGTCTTGAGGGAGAGGAGGGTAATGATACTCTCAATGGCGGTGCTGGCATCGACCAAGTTTTTGAAGCAAGCGATTTTAACCTCACTCTAACTAATACCGCCTTGGTGGGTGAGGGCGTTGATCAGTTAAGTAGTATTGAAACCGCGACTCTGTTAGCTGGTAGCGAAAGTGGAAACGTTATTGATGCTTCCCAATTCACATTGGGATCTGTCAGGCTCTTCGGTGGAGGTGGCGATGATCTCCTCTTCGGTGGTAGTGGTAATGACGAACTTGATGGTGGCTTTGCAGGCTCTGACACGCTTAGAGGTGGATTGGGCAATGATACTTACGAAGTTACTGGCTTCAGTGATACAGTCATCGAGAACCCTGGTGGTGGCATAGATACTGTCAATTCCGACGGCAGCTTTACCTTGGGTGCTAACGTGGAAAACCTGGATTTGAGAGATGGCGGCACTGGCACGGGTAACGAACTTAACAATAACCTCATAGGTAGTAGAGACAATGATACCCTTAACGGTGGTAGTGGCAATGATATTCTCAATGGTCGCCAGGGTAATGACCTATTGATTGATGGCGGTGGTAATGATCAATTCCTGTTTGCATCAGGTAGCGCCTTTAGATTTGACGATCTGGGTGTAGATACGATTGATGACCTGAGTATCGGTAGCGACAAGATTGTCTTATCTAAGACAACATTCGATACCCTTGTCTCTGGTGCAGGTGGTAGCTTAAGCCCGTTCGAGTTTGAGGTAGTTGATAGCTTTGGGGAACAGTTCTCCAGCAATGCCAAGATTACCTATAACTCTGTCACTGGCTCTTTATCTTTTAACCGCAATGGCTCTGTGGTTGTTGGCGGAGATGCAGAGGGTAACATATTTGCCGACCTAAATCCTGGCAATACTCCTGGTGGCGCTCCTAATATCACTGCCGCAGACATCCTGATTGTGGCGTAGTTTCCTACCGATATACACGGTTGGAGCAATTCTCATGGGACTGCTTCAACCTTACCTAATCCTTACATTTATGCTTCTGAGCGCGCGATGTCTGACGACAAGATGCGAAGCATCTACGCACTTTTGGCAAGCGCCGCACTTCTCGGTCAATTAACTCATGGAGGTTATAGCAATGAACTCTTATATTCCTTTTGAAACAGCACTGATGTTCCTGACAATGACTTATCTCGTATCAGTGACTCTCTTAGTTGTGGTTGCTGATGTAGCGATCGCCACCATTGAAGGCAACTATAACCAAAACCCAATATTCAAGCAAAGAAGTAAGACGCTCGTTTCGACACGATTCTCAGATTTGCGATCGCCCACTCACTAGCTTGCAACATGAGGGGCATCGTAATTCATGACCCACAAATATCCAACCAACTAAAAAACTAAGGAGAAATAAAATGGCAAACTGCACACAAGCGATCGTAACTATTCAAAAGGTATTTGTTCATAAATCAGAAAGTTACGGTTCTATTCTTGGTACGGGACTTGGCGGCGAACCTGGCAATTCAGCCGAATGGGATCTTAAATTCACTGTTGCAGGTCAAGCAGCAACTCAAAGATTTGATGGTGTTCGTGATGGAGGTGTTTTAACTGTCAATCGTCCTTTCCTCGTCGATCTCAATTCAGTACAGGAGAGTTTATACGTAGAAGTGTCAGGTGTTGAAATCGATGACAGTTCAGCCAACGATACACTGCCAACAGCGACTTACATTGTTACTCCCAAGACAAACTGGACTGAAGGGCAAACTTTCAAAGCCTCAGCTCCTTCATCTGATGACTTTGTCTATGATTTTGAGTTTGATATCCGGTGCGCCAATACAGGAACTATAGGCTCTCCGCTTACCGATAGCGGTAATGTTAATATGACCGTCACGGCTGCTTGGCAGCAAGAAGGCGGCGGTGAAATTCAGGTGTATGACTGGGCGTATGCCGACTACCGCCAAAAGTACGACGAACTCTGGAACCAAGGTTGGCGACTGCATCTTTTGGAAAATCGCGTGGTCAACAACCAGGTACTTTATACAGCCGTCTGGCGACCCAGTACCTCTGGGGAAATCCAGGTGTATGAGTGGGCGTATACCGACTACCGCCAAAAGTACGACGAACTCTGGAACCAAGGTTGGCGACTGCACATCCTCAATAATTTCGTCGTCAATGGTCAAACACGCTACACCGCCGTCTGGCGACCCAGTACCTCTGGGGAAATCCAGGTGTATGAGTGGGCGTATGCCGACTACCGCCAAAAGTATGACGAACTCTGGAACCAAGGTTGGCGACTGCACATCCTCAATAATTTCGTCGTCA
>ERZ501023.33-NODE-33-length-50814-cov-6.612443_pt1 | contig 50814 bp, 47 predicted proteins | sample MGYA00248839_ERZ501023 | MGnify/ENA primary metagenome ERZ501023 (study PRJEB25958, sample SAMN03398596) | human skin metagenome | study: EMG produced TPA metagenomics assembly of the Human Skin Microbiome Metagenome (human skin metagenome) data set.
GTGTAATCGCCAAAGACTGCTGGTGGAAATCAATCGCCCGTTGGTACTCTCCCAGGGAAAGGTAAGCGTTGCCTAAAGAAGTCAGGGAAGCTTGATAATTCCAGTTTTCTCTCTCGTCAGTTCTTTCCCATGCTTTTACCAACTGCCCGTATACTTCAACTTTGACAGTGTAATAACCCCGCAACGTTAAGAAATCATTGCAAGTCCAAACAGTATCGAAGGCAGAGTCATAGTCCCCCAACTGGTAATAGTGATAAAAGATTTCTAGATATTCCTGGATGTCGTCTATCGTTTGCCAGGGCTTTTCTTTAGCATTTAAGAGATAGTAAGCAATAGCTTGCTGATGTGCCTGGGTCTGATCGCCTGCCTTGTGCCGGACATACTCCAACACTAGTGGCTGGAATTCAAACCGTCGCTTGCCATTGAGTTTTTCCTGTAACAACGAACGCTTAACCAGCTTTCTCAATTCCTCTTCAACCTCTGCCTCTGAACCAAGCAGTAAAGCCCCTACCGCCGCCCTATCAAATGCTCCGCGATAGACACAGACCTTCTGCAACAGAGTTTTCTGGCTGGCGCTCAAGCGCTCGAAGCTAGCATCCAATACCAAGACCATGCCGACATTTTCTCGGCGGTGCTGACCAACTACCTTGGGATCAGTTAATAACTGCTGCAAGTTTCCTAGTCCCAAGTCTGCCAAGCGGTCTAAATGAGGATCTTGGGCATACTCATCCTTGAGTAAGTCTGCTACCAATCTCAACAACAGGGGATGCCCATCTACCAATTTAGTAAATGTCTTTAAGTCTCCGCGAATTCCTAGTTCGGCTAACAAAGCTACCCCATCAGGAATTTTTAGACCTTTCAGGAATAGCCACTCCATTCCTCGCAACGTCGGTCGTTCCCTTGTCGTCACCAGCACTGTGCTATTACCGCCACACTCCAGCCAATACAAAAAAAATTCTTCATAGAACTGGCTGCGCCATTGCCCATCGGCTTCGAGTAAGCTTTCCAGGTTGTCGATGACCAGCAAACACTGCTCCAATTGCAGACATTTAACCAGCGCTGCTACTAACTGCGATTCCTGATCTGGCACTGGACAGCCGAATTGAGTGAGAATCTGACGGGCTAGTTCGCTAAAAATTGCCCCAGTGCTAACATCAGCCCAGTATCGTTTGGGGAAACCCTCAATTTCCTGATAAATTTTGGCAGCCAGCGTCGATTTCCCCGTTCCCCCAATTCCTTCAATACCAATCAGCGTGGTTCTATTTGACAACCATCGGCGTAGTTGCGCGATTTCTTCATCCCGCCCTTGCCAGTGAGCCAAGCTCTTGCGGGGGTCGCCTGCTTTAATTCCAACCGATTCCGCCTTGCTCCTTGCTTCAAGCAGCTCTACTAACTCTTTCTGCTCAACGCTAAAATTAACCACCCCTGCTTCTAGATGAGCGATTTGAGTCACCTTACTCTGATCGTTGGCATTTGCCTCCATGTTGCTGTTGTTTTGGCTACCAGGCTGACTTTCTTCTACCATTGCCTAAACCTTGTGGAGTACGCATCTCAGCTTCTAAACAACTGAATCGCTAGACACCAACTCTTATTTGCAGGGAGTTTGGGGGCGGCAAATCGTCCACGCCAGTTGCAGGGAAGAACAAGTAATCCTCGCCCTGGCTCCCCAATGGGGGGTTTGGGGGTTCTGCACCCCCAAGTCTTGGTTTTCAGACTAAAGGGCGACTAGAAGTCGCAGCTACACAAATTCAAAACTATTAATTCATTGTTATTCCACCCAGGCGAACTTTATTTGTGAAGGCGCATCCAGTCACTTAAAAGTTAACCGTATCTGCGTCTATTTTTCCTACCTGCTTCAAGGTGCTTTGGTCGTGGGAAGTCGCTGTCATCTGAATATTGTCTTTACTCCCCTCCTGAATCTCTTGATTAATCTGCTGGGCAATGTTTTGAATTTCCTGAGCAAACTGAGAGTCCTTTTCCATTGCCACGTCCAAAAATGGCACTACTTGCTGTTCTAAAATTTCTAATGATCGCTCTTGCTCTACTTCTAGCAATGCCGTTTCAGAAGCACCTTCTTCCTTGACCTTACCGCGAATCTTCTGCCACAGCAGCTTGCCTTTGGCGATCGCTCCTTTCGTTAATTCACCCGCACCCGTATTAATTGCAGCTTTCAAGGCGAGGTCGGCGATCGCTGCTGCTGTTAAGGCTCCAGTGATGAGAATCACAATTGATATCTCCAATTTGTTTACTAAGAAAACTATTGTATGCCTACACGCCAAGGAGAAATATTTCCGAAAAACTTTGGAGTTTATTAGTATCAGGACTTACGCAGTTTAGATATCCCAAAAGATTTAAAAAGAGGACTACAGGGGTTTTCTCTTCCTATCGCACCATTCTAAAACTCGATTCCATGCCCACCAAGGATCGGGATCTCCGGCTTGCAGCTGACCCTCTTGACTACTAAAATAGCCAACATGACCGCCGTAACGAGTAAGCATTAAATCAATAGTTGGATGGCGATCGCAAGCAGCCTGCAAGTCAGGTACAATTGCCGGATCAAACAACGGGTCATCGGCGGCGTAGATAATTAAAGTAGGTTTCTCTAGCTGGGGCAATAAGTCTAAACCACTGCTAGCCTGATAATACGCTTCCACCGATGGAAAGCCCAAGCGCCCAATTACTAGTTCTTGGTCAAAACCCCAGATACTCCGCGCTCGTTCAATGGCTGCTGGCTCAATTGCTCCCGGATGAGCATCATGAATTCGCCAAGCTAGTTTTTTCAGTTCTTGGGTAATTCCTTGTTCTAAATACTTACCCCAAGGATCATTAACTAAATAAGCAAGCGATCGCACAGAATCTAAACTCGGACAAATAACCGCAGCACCACCAATGTCTTGAGAATCAAGATTTTCCTTAACCTCTTTTCCTAAATTCTGCGCTGCTTTCACTCCCCACAAAGCAAGTTGTCCTCCTAAAGAAAACCCCGTAAACCAAAACGGAGCAGGACACCCTAAAGTCTTCGCCTCAGCAGCAATACAGACAAAATCTTCTCCCTCAAATAAGCCATCAGAAGTCAAAGTTGGCGATAATTGAGCTGTTTTGCCGTGAGCGCGCCAGTCAAACAGTACCACTGCATAACCTTGAGCGTATGCTTTACGTCCTAATAGCCTCAGAAACCATTGATTATCTAAAGAACCTGTAATCCCATAAGTGCCAACAATCGTGCCGCGAGGATTTTTAGGAATGGCAACCCAACCAAAAATTGGCACTCCTCCCGCACCTGTAAAGATCATTTCTTGATAAGGCGGTTCCGGGTGCGTGGTAGTATTTTCCCACTCTCGACCAGCCCAAACAGCAGTGTACACTGTCATCGCTATGCCGTTTCTTAAAAACCAAGGCGGAGTAAAAAGACTATTAATTTTCAAAGGTATCTACTTAACATTTGGTCTAAAACGCCTCAGCACATTGTAAACTTTTGTAATATATTTAGGACTTACACAAGTTGAGACTTACAGCAAGAGGTTCTGCCCACATTGCTAAATTCCTGGAGCTAGGCACTAATGACCAATTACTCTGAGGATTTGGAGTTTCAGCTTGGCATTGCTAGGTAATAGCACAGATATTACTAGAATTAAATTTAAATCTTCAGATAATATTCAGAATCATCCTTATAATCAGTACAGCAATCTTTGGATCTCCCAAAGGTTCTTAACTAACCTTAATAACTAGTAAAACTTTTTTAAGAATGCCTCGGATACTTGTTATTGATGATGACCCTGCAATCTCAGAGCTAGTCGCAGTCAATCTAGAAATGGCTGGGTACGATGTCAACCAAGCAGAAGACGGCATCAAGGGTCAAGCGCTAGCGCTACAGATCCAGCCGGATCTAATTATGCTCGATCTCATGCTGCCTAGAGTAGATGGGTTCACAATTTGCCAACGCCTGCGGCGAGATGAGCGCACAGCAGAAATTCCTGTATTAATGCTAACTGCTTTAAGCCAAACTCAGGACAAGGTGGAAGGCTTCAATGCTGGTGCAGATGATTACCTAACCAAGCCATTTGAACTCGAAGAAATGCTAGCACGGGTAAGAGCGCTGTTACGACGGACTGATCGTATCCCCCAGGCTGCAAAACACAGTGAAATTCTTAACTATGGTACTTTAACTTTAGTTCCAGAACGATTTGAGGCAATTTGGTTCAATCAAACAGTTAAATTAACTCACTTAGAATTTGAGCTACTGCACTGCTTACTGCAACGGCATGGACAGACTGTTTCTCCTAGTGACATTCTTAAAGAAGTTTGGGGTTACGATCCAGATGATGATATTGAGACGATCCGAGTACACATCCGCCATTTAAGAACAAAACTGGAACCTGATCCTCGACATCCACGTTATATCAAAACTGTTTACGGTGCTGGTTACTGCCTAGAACTACCTGGTGATCAGCCAATAGCAGATGATCTCTCAGCTAGTGTTGCTCATAAAAGTGATTAATATCTAAGTTTAAACCACCTCTACAAAGTAATCTTATTTAAATCACTCCCCGTAAGTTTGATAACACTAGGTTTTTGCTAGTATATGTTTACACATTCAAGCACTTCCTAATGTTCTTTAGTTAACATTGATTGCGGCGATCGCGCTATACATAAGATTAAAATTGCTAAAACTAGATGCTTGGATCGCATCTAAGAGTAAATATTTATAGATATTCAAAGTACAATTAACGTCAATATCTAGTATTTTTGGTGTAAATATAGACATATAAAATAATGTTTATTAAATGCCAGCGCGTGTTTATCATCACAGCGCCACAATAAAACTAGCACAAGTTAAAATATGGATTTACCGCGATCAAGGGCATATTTCTCCCAAGAAATTAGCCAGCCTGACGAACAAATTGATCTAGCAAAAGCAGCTCTTTATATTGCTCAAGAACAATATCCAGATTTACAACTAGATGAATACCTCAATGCTTTAGATACAATGGCAGCCGAAGTTCAAGAACGCCTGCCAGTTCAACAATATCCCTTACGGATTATTCAAAGCATTAATCAGTATTTATATAACGATTTGGGCTTTGTCGGCAATACCTCTGACTACTACGATCCTCGCAACAGCTATTTAAATGAAGTAATTGAGCGGCGCACTGGGATTCCGATCACACTCTCGCTAGTTTATTTGGAAGTGGCGCGGCGCATTGATTTTCCAATGGTGGGTGTGGGAATGCCGGGTCATTTTATTATGCGCCCTCAATTTGAGGATGCCGGAATTTTCATTGATGCCTTTGATCGCGGCAAAATTTTGTTTCCAGAAGATTGTCAAGAAAGACTTAACCAAATTTCCGGTCAACCTGTAACGATGCAAAGCTCATTTTTAGAACCAGTGACTTCCCGACAATTTTTAACGCGGCTGCTGACCAATCTCAAGCTTATTTACCTACAACAAGAAGAATTGGAACTTGCTTTAGCAGCAGTTGAACGCATCTTAATGTTATTTCCCGGCATACCAGGAGAACTGCGCGATCGCGGTTTAATTTATTACCAAATGGGTCGCTGGGTAGCAGCTGGGGACGATTTTGAAGTTTATCTAGCAAAAGTTCCCAACGCCGAAGATGCCCCTGTGATTCGTCGGTTGCTGAATCAGTTGGGTAGAAGTTATTAGTCATTAGTCATTAGTCACTAGTTATATTTGGGTAAAAGTGCTGCTCCTTGTGAGTGAAACAAACTAGTGAGTAATAAATATTTATAGCTCTACCAAAAGTGAACGCGGTTAACTAACAACTAAGGACTACGGACTAATGACTCCGCGTAGATGTGTTATTAGCTACTAACAATTAGTTAATTAGTGAGTTTTAGGGCTTAGTTCTTCATATAGGTAGATGCGTAACTAGAAACTAGATAATAACTCTGTATACGAAAGGATTATTTTAGCTTACTGATTAATTCACTGGGATTTTGCTAGTAGAAATAGCTGAGTGCAGATAGGATTAATTCACAGTTATACATTTGGGGAGGAAAAATTGTTTAGATTTTGGGCAATGATATCTGACAGTGAAAAACTATGAATGAAATCTCGCAAGGTATAACTCAAATGCTCAGCGTTGATCTATTTAGCCGAGCGCAGCAAGTTCTAGCGCAGGCACAACCGCCGAATATCGATTTAGATCGACCAGAAGAGGCTGTTCAATCTAGTGTGAATTATGTGCAAACCCTAACTGCACGCTTAATCAATTTCATTCCGGAATTGCTAGCGGCGCTGGCAATTTTATTAGTCGGTCTACTAATTGCTGCGATCGCCAGAGCTATAGTGCGCGGAATTCTGAATCGCACTAATATAGACAACCGCATTGCTGGTGCAGTATTGGGGCGCACGGATCGGCGCGATTTACCCCAGGTAGAGGACTTTTTTGCCAACTTAGTCTTTTGGGTGATTGTCCTTTTTACTATAGTCGCTGTTTTACAAGCACTACAGCTAGAGGTAGTCTCACGACCATTAGGTGGTTTCCTAAATCAGATTTTTGACTTTATCCCTAAATTAGTGGGTGCAGCAATATTGCTGGGAATCGCCTGGTTAGTAGCATCACTTGTGAAGACGATAACGACACGCGGCTTACACGCCTTAAGAGTGGATGAGCGTTTAGATCAGCGACCAGCAGGAGCTCCTCGGGAGCCAAACCAATTATCCTTGAGCGAGACAATTGGGAATGCCCTGTATTGGTTCATCTTCTTATTGTTTCTGCTACCGATCCTCGATACTCTGGGATTACAGCAGGCACTAAGACCAGTGCAGAATTTGATTGAGGAAATTATCTCGATTCTGCCAAACATTTTAGCGGCGGTGCTAATTGCGGCGGCTGGCTGGTTACTAGCTACCATAGTGCGCCGGATTGTGACGAACTTACTAGCCTCAACGGGCGTAGATCAGCTAGGAAATCGGTTTGGACTGCGCTCAACTACGACAACTTCCCAATCACTATCTGGGATTCTAGGCACAATTGTCTATGTCCTGATTTTGATTCCCGTAGCGATCGCCGCCCTGAATGCCCTACGAATTGACGCGATCTCGGTTCCGGCGATCGCTATGCTTAACCAGATCCTGACTGCGCTACCCGCCATCTTCACAGCCGCTTTGATTTTATTTGCGGCTTATTTCCTGGGGCGGTTTGTTGGGGAGCTAGTCACAAACATTCTTACTAGCTTAGGATTCAACAATATCTTCTCGCATCTGGGTCTACCAACACCCACACCCACACCCACACCCTCTAGAAGAATACCCCCACCAACTACTTCCACAGTAGACTTTACCGCGCCAACAACTGATCAACGAATCGTTATTGAGTCACCAACCCGCGATTTCACAGTTGGGCCAACTGAACAACGAACCGTTATTCAACCCGATCCCACAACAACAGCAGCAGCCGCAGTTACAACTAGGACACCTTCAGAACTTGTCGGCATTATTGTCTTGGTCGGCATCATGTTATTTGCTACTGTCGCGGCGGTCAATATCCTGAATATTGCAGCACTTACACTTCTTGTAGCTGGTCTAACGGTAGTGTTTGGGAAAATTTTGTCAGGATTAATCGTGTTTGCGATTGGTTTATTCCTAGCAAATCTTGCCTACAACCTAATTACCAGTGCTGGCGATCGCCAAGCGCAAATTTTGGCTCAAGTTGCCCGGATTGCGATTATTATCTTTGTCTCAGCTCTTGCCCTACAACAAATTGGCATTGCTACCGAAATCGTCAATTTAGCATTTGGACTGCTACTAGGCGCGATCGCTGTGGCGATCGCTTTAGCGTTTGGTTTAGGCAGCCGCGATATTGCTAGTCAGCAAGTACGAGAATTGATCGACTCTTTCAAGCAAAAACGCAATCAACCCCCGCGCGTTTAAGATAGTTTTGAGTTTTGTAGTTTTGAGCTTGCTCAACGCAGCAGCCGGAGCGCCATCCGGCTGCTGCGTTGAGTTTTGAGTTTTGAATTGAAGAGCCTAAAAGTTACAAGTAATCAATTCATTACTTCTTTTAACTCAACATTCAAAACTTAGAACTCATAACTATTTTTTGCCTCTGACCCCTAATTTTGTTCGCAGTTCATCTTTAATGCGGTTGAGAATTGAAGTTTCATCAAGCGAAGCCAAAATGCGGCTAACGACAGCTTTTGGACCATCGGGTCCCCAAGAAGCTCCATTAGCTAAGTAAGCTTTTGTGACTTGTCCTATAGCATAAGAAGACACACCAGCTACTCCCGCTTGCGTCAACGCTACAGAGAAGTAAGGAGCAAGCGAAGCGCCGCCTGTCGCTGGAGCAGATAAACCAAGTAAGCTTTTTAAGGAACTTAAACCCAAGTTTGCTAGCAATTCACTAGCACTAATGCCGCCCATACTAAGGGCGATTTTTTGTAATAGTTTGATAGCGCCCGCTTGCGTCATTTGAATGCCATAGAGCTTGGATAAAGTTAAAATTAGGGCGACATCGATTACAGCACCACTCAGAATATCAACTACAGTAACGGGGTTGAGAGCGATCGCTACTGCTTTAGTCATCACTGCCTGCCAAATTAATTTATTTGCACTGTTGTCACGAATCTCTAGTTTCCGTTGTACCAGTTGCTCATTTACAGTGTCGGCATAAAGCATGGTATTGAGAGCAACTAAAGCTTTGCCTTCCCGATGCAAAATTTCTAAAATTTTTAACTTTAATTCCTCAATCTGAGGCGCACTCGGACTAAGCTGGACACCCCGACTGCCATCTGAACGCCGAATTCCCTTGGCGACGAGCGGCGAAGCTGCTGCCATGACGATTTCATCTGGTGAAAGCAATTCCCGCACCCGCTCATTGCGAATTTTTTGGTAAATTGCCATGCGGTCTGTCTGCGGGTACTGGTCAATTTTATTGAACACTAGCAAGATTGGCTTGCCAACTTCCCGTAATTGCGAGAGCGCTGTGTATTCCACTTTTGTCATATCACCCGCAATCACAAACAAAATTAAATCTGCTTGTTTTGCCACTTGTTGAGCTAAGGCAGTACGACTTTCCCCATCTACTTCATCTAAACCAGGGGTATCAATTAATTCGACGTAAGACTCCCCAAAACCTGGCAAAGTAACTCTAAGACAGCGATCGCTTGCTACATCCTCACTAATACCCCAAGCAGCACGGGAAGAACTACGGGTGACACCGTGCAAGGGACCTGTTTCAAATACTGTTTGCCCTAGTAAGGCATTGAGTAAGGAAGACTTGCCACGTCCCACCATCCCAAATACGGCAATCTGTACTACCCGCCGCTCTAAGTTCTCCAGCATAGTTTCTAGCTGGTCAATTTCGGCTTCTAGTCCAGTCCGCTCCTGTGATGTCAAGTCAAGGTTAGCTACCAAGTCGTGCAGCGCTGTTTGTGCCTGTTTATAGTTCAATTCCGCCTGAATGTCTTCAAAGGTTAAAATTGCATGATCCATTTCCTCGTCCAAGTTAAGCGGATTGAGAGGAGTAGCTGAGGAATCGTTTGAGTAGGGAGTCGGTTCAGGCAATGTAGAAGTCATTAAACCTCCAGCAAGTAAGCAAATTAATTGGTGTAGCAGTTCTATTTAAGGAATGCTTTCAGGTGACTTACTAGCTTCTTAATACGTTATGTTGATCCTAGTTGCTTAACTGAGGCAATGTCAGGTATTTGGTAGCCAAAATGCTGCTTCAGGCGAACAGGAAGCCATAACTAAAAGCAGCCAGCAATAGAAAACCTCTGAAAAATTTATGTCTTTGGTGTCTTTATGTTGAGTAATGCCTGTTAGTCAAAATTAAATCAGTTGTTAGGATTAGCATCGGTAGAAGTAATTGTGAGTCGTAAGCGTTTGCCAGAAACTATTGCCTATGTCCGGGTGACACGCCAATCCTGGCAACTAGGCTCTCTTGAAGGGGAAGTAAGAGCGGGTGAATTTGAGTGGCAGTTTCAGTGGTGTTTCCGACGCGGTGAACTATCGGTTAAACCTTCCCAAGGTCGTGCCTTAATTAAAGAGCCGCTTGGTCGCTTTTTAGAGCAACGAGATTATCAGCTAGAGCCGGGAGGCGATTATGCTTTTACGATTCGGGCTGAACTTTAATAATAGTTTTGAATTTTGAGTTTTGAGTTTGAGTTACAAGACTTTTGATTGGGCTAGGCGATTTAAGTATCTCTCGATTAGGAGGATAGCGACAATATCATCTATTGGTCGTGGTGGTTGACGCAAACTTTGGGGTAGTAACTTGGAAAAACCTGTGGGGGGGTACATTTGCCAATAGCGATCGCGTGCTTCTAAAGAGCTGTAGCGCTCATCTACCATAAATATAGCTAGTGCTGGTAAGTTCTCAACTAATTGCTGTTTCCAGGTTTTAGCTGTGGTTTGGTCGCCCATTACTAATAGAGAAATGGGAAACTGCTGACACAGTGATTGGATAGTAGCGATCGCTTCCTCAGCCGAGACAACTTGGTGATCATACAATTCTCGATGCATTCCCATTACGGCTAGCCCACACTTATCTCGACCGGGATCGAAACCTAAGATCATTGATTTCGTGGGTGTCGAAGCAGAAGTCATATTCCTTATAGGAGTTAAGGATCAGGAGTTAGAGAAGGCAGAGGGGATGGAGAAGGGACGACGCGGGGAGCAGTGGTCGGTGTGGTTTGGATGCCTGGTGGTCTATTAACCCGCCTTGTACTAAAAACAACTTGCTCGTTTTGGATTGCCACTAGTTCGACTCTCAAAGGTCCTGCTGTGTATGTAACTTGAGCAGCTACAGCTTTAATATCTACTGGTTGATTGTACTGCTGTAGTTGATTAATGAAGCGAATCAAGGTTTCAATGCGATTGTCTCCGATCTGGATTGTATCTCCTAAAATACCAGCGCGTTGAGCCCGAAAATTAGCAGCACTTAGCAGTAATTCTACTCGTTGGCGAAGTTCCTCTGCTGTCATAGTTGTTGGATCAGCAGAAATCGCCGCTACCACATCACCAAAACGAAAAACCAATTGATTGCGAGTCACATCGGCAAAGACTCGTACAGGTTTTTCTCCTAAGAGGTAATTACCACCTGAAAGAATTCGTACCACATAGTCCTGACCGTTATCAATTTGCTCAATAAGTTGGTCAACTTGCGTTTGGGAAATGTTAACAACTCGTTGGTTGAGTTGGTTAATTCCCGGTTGGGTATATTGAATAGCAGTTCGGTTTGCTTCTCTTAAAAGTTGCTCAACGGCTTGACGAGCTGCGTTTGGGTTAATAATGCGAACTACACCAGCAGCGAGGACTTGACCACGTAAAAGAGCAACATTACCGCGACGCAACGCTTGGACGTTGCGCTCTAGTCTGGTGACATCTTGTTCTAGGAAGTCTTGTTGGGTTTCCAGTTCTTTGAGGCGAGTTTCCCGTTGCGCGATTACAGCGTCGCGCTCGACAAGATTGCGATCGCGTTGTTCAATATTTTCATCTAGTCTGGCAATTTCTTTGTCGCGTTGGGCAATTTGAGCTTTTACGGCGTTGCGCTGCGAAATCAATTGCTGGCGTTCCCTCTGAAGTTGCCCAATTTCTGAGCGCAGTACCTTTGCTTGCCCAGAGACGTTTTTTAGCAACGCTTGAGCTTGGCGAAACTGAGATGTTATTTGACCTAATCGTCCTTGACTACGATTAAGTTGGGCTTGGGTTTGCGCTTGTCTTGCTTGGGTACGACTCAGTTGAGCTTGGGTTTGCGCTTGTCTTGTTTGGGTACGATTAAGTCGAGTTTGAGTTTTGGCTTGGAGGGCGATCGCTGCCTGTAAAGATTTATTAATTTGTCGCAAGCGTTTTTCAGCTGCTGCTTGGCGTTTTTGGGCTTCTTTTTGTTGAACTCTAGCTTGAGCTAGTTCCCTTTGTGCGAGATTTTTCTGATTTGTCGTTGCTTGCAGTTGCTGGCGGTTAGTACGCAGATCGTTTTGAATATCCTCCAATTCAAAAACTCCTGTGCGCAAGCGTTCGTCAGCCGCAAATAAAATTGCCAAGGTTGAAGCGGAAATAATGCTGCCTGTAATGATGGTTACGACAACGGCTGTTTTGCGGGGGCGCAGGTTAAATAAACTCAGGCGTGCCTTACCAACTTTCGTGCCAATGCGATCGCCCACCGTTGCGATCACACCGCCTAAAATTAAAATTGCTGCAATTAGGATATATCCGGTGGTCATCTTCAGCTTTTGTTACCTGTCCAGATACAGCCTACTTCAAGCTGCTGCGCCGAGTCATTAGTTACCGCTACGCGGAGTCATTAGTCCATAGTCCTTAGTTATTAGTTAACCACACCCACTACACTGTAGAGCTATAAATATTCCTCACTCAGTAAATTAACTATTGACTAATCACCAATGACTGATGACTATTTATGTAAATTGCTGACTCAAAGCTACTGGGTTGTGAACAGTAATCTTCTTTTTATAAATAGAAATCATTTTTTCGTCACGCAAGTCTCCCAATAACCGAGTAACGGTAACACGGGTAGAGCCAATTGCTTCCGCGATCGCTTGATGCGAAAGTTTTAAATCAATCGTAATTCCTTCAGCGCCCGGAACTCCAAAATCCCGACAAAGAATTAATAGAAAGCTGACTAACCGAGAACCCATATCTCGATGAGCCAAAGTCTCGATCATCATCTCTGTTTGCAAAATCCGCGAAGAAAGCCCCCGCAGCATTAACATCGACAACTCCGGCTTTTCTTTTAGCGCTTGCTCTACCTGTTCAATCGGCGCTGACAGTAACTCTACAGGAGTAAAAGCAACTGCATGGTAAAACCGATCAGATCGGTGTCCCGTTAGCAGCGACAGAACTCCAAAAACGCTGTTTTCCCGCAGCAAGGCGACAGTAATTTCTTCTCCAGCCTCGTAAACTCTAGACAGTTTAACAGCACCTTTCATTAAAAAATAAACGCGCTCTGCTGGATCGCCGGGAAAGAAAATTGTCTTACCCCGTTCAAACGTTTCCACAACCGGTGGAAACGCTCCTGTTCCTAACTGACGGAACACAGATGCTAGCGGTCTATCTTGCGTCACAACCATATCCCCTGCCCTATCCGATGCCCGAAACACTACACCAGAGTAACGTACCAATGCCTACTACATACTACAAATTAAAAATTTCTGGTAAGTGCATTTATGCTTTACAACACTTAAACTGACTTTGATATGGTTTTTTGTAGTGCCTGATACAAAATTTCTAAAAACGCTATATTTAGTCATTAGTCACTAGTCCTGAGTCACTAGTCATTAGTTAACCGCGCCTACTTTCTGTAGAGCTATAAATATTCCTTAAGCCTGACTTTGTTTCACTGACAAAGAGCAGCACTTGTACCGAGATTAACTATTGACCAATCACCAATGACTAATAACTAATGACCAATGACCTGAGTTCTAGTATGCTCCTAATTAAAGAATTTAAGGAGTGGGCAGTGGAGATAATTCCTGATTCTCTACTTGCCAGTTAATTTTTATGCTAGATTTAACCGGAAAAAATGCCCTCGTTACTGGTATTGCTAACAATCGCTCGATCGCCTGGGGCATTGCTCAACAATTGCACAAAGCTGGAGCTAATTTAGGCATTACTTACCTACCGGATGAGCGAGGCAAAATGGAGAAAAAAGTTGCCGAACTTGCTCAACCGCTCAACCCTAGCTTATTTGTTCCCTGTGATGTCCAAAATGATGATCAAATCAAATCTACATTCGATCTAATCCGTGATCAATGGGGCAAGTTAGATATCTTAATTCATTGCCTTGCTTTTGCTAATAAAGAAGACTTAAGTGGTGACTTTAGCAAAACTTCGCGTTCTGGCTTTAACCAAGCTTTAGAAATTAGCACTTACTCGCTAATTCAGCTTTGTGGGGCAGCAAAACCATTAATGACAGAAGGAGGTAGTATTGTCACACTTACCTATTTAGGTGGTGTACGGGTAGTGCCAAACTACAATCTGATGGGAGTTGCCAAGGCTGGTTTAGAGACAAGTGTGCGTTACCTAGCAACTGAACTGGGAACCCAAAATATTCGCGTTAATGCAATTTCAGCAGGTCCGATCCGGACTCTGGCTTCTTCGGCAGTTGGCGGAATTTTAGACATGATTCATCATGTCGAGGAAGTTGCACCTTTGCGGCGCACGGTGACTCAACTAGAAGTAGGAAATGCGGCGGCTTTCTTGTGTAGTGATTTAGCTAGCGGTATTACAGGTCAAATTCTCTATGTTGATGCTGGTTACGAAATTATGGGGATGTAAGCTAGGGGGTTAGAAGTCAGGGCTAAAAAGTAGAGTAATAATTCATTAGCTGCTTTGTAATTGGATGATAATTGGATTATCTTCTTGTTAAATAACTTCCTAATAATGCAGATTAGTGACCGCCAGATTCTATCCTCACCACCACATTCCGAGTCAATATCCACTCGGACTGCTTCTATTCGCCGCACTACAGGCGAAACAGATGTTCAAGTTAGCGTAAATCTCGATGGTACGGGTAAATGCTCTGCTGCAACTGGTGTACCGTTTTTAGACCATATGCTGCATCAGATCGCCTCGCACGGGTTGATTGACTTAGAAGTGCAGGCTACAGGCGATATCGAAATTGACGATCACCACACGAATGAAGATGTGGGCATTACACTAGGGCAAGCTTTGGGGAAAGCGCTGGGCGATCGCAAAGGTATTGTCCGCTTTGGTAATTTCCTTGCTCCCTTAGATGAAGCGTTAATTCAAGTGGCGCTAGATTTTTCTGGAAGACCCCACTTAAGTTATGGTTTAGAAATTCCTACTCAGCGAGTTGGCACTTACGATACTCAGCTAGTGCGAGAATTCTTTGTTGCTGTCGTAAACCATAGCCAAATGACGCTGCATATTCGCCAATTAGACGGAATTAACTCCCACCATATTATTGAGGCGGCGTTTAAGGCATTTGCCAGAAGTCTTCGCATGGCAGTAGAAATTGATCCACGTCGTGCTAGTACAATTCCCAGTTCCAAAGGTGTTTTGTAACGAATAGACAAGAATAAGTGTTCACTCCCGAACTAGTAAGGGTGCAAGTTAATGTTTGCTGTTGTCACTCCAGAGAAAATTCAGTTACCTCCAGGTGCGGTGGTGCGGCTACCTGGTAGTTGGCAGGACTATCAAGCACTAAGTCAACAACTGGGCGATCGCTCGATTCCTCGGATTAAGTATCGACCAGGAGAGATTTTATTAATGTCACCGCTACCGGATCATGGACGCAAGGCTCATGTGGCTGCTAATGCGATTACAGTTCTACTAGATTATTTGGGGCAAGAGTACGACGCATTTACCCCAATTACGATGGAACTGCCAGAGGAGAGTGGCATTGAACCAGATTACTGCTTTTATATCGATCAGTGGGCGGCGGTAACAGGCAAAGCCCGCATTAATTGGGGCATCGATCCACCACCTGATTTAGTGATTGAGGTAGACATTACTAGCTACACAGATGTAAATGACTACTTACCTTATCGTGTGCCGGAAGTATGGTTACTTAAAAAGAACACTTTGGCGATTTATAGCTTGCAGGGCGATCGCTACATTGTTCAACCTAACAGCCGCTATTTGCCCGACATTAATATTTCACAGGTAATTACTGAGTGTTTTTCAGTTGCCTATGAACGTAATAGTAGTGCTGCTATTCGCCAGTTGCGGCAGAAATTGGCGCAGAGTTAAATTTTGACAAGCAAAGTGTTTCAAACTTAAAAGAAAGACGCAATCTTGCACTTAAAGCCTGGTAACAGGGGTGAACTAATTTCGTCTGTAGTAAGTAGTGTAGCGATCGCTTGCAGTTGTAAGTTTTCCCGACGATAAATCTCTACCTGACGCAAGCGCCAATCAACAATCCAATACTCTTGTACTCCTTTTAAAGAATATAGTTTTAGCTTTGCTTCACGGTCACGTCGCTCATTGGTGCTACCAGCAGACAACACCTCGACAATCAACTCTGGCGCACCTGTTAAATGTCCTTCAGCGTCAACAATTGTGGCTAAACGCTCTTGACTAATCCAAATGACATCAGGAATCACGTTATCAGCATCGCTAAAAATTACACCAGGCGTAATCAAGGGTTTTCCTAGCCTTGTCTCTTCTGACCACAGTAGTAGTCGTGCGTAAATCTTGCCAATAGCATCTTGATGACCAATGTGAGGGGCGCGGGTCACAAACAGTTCTCCGTCAATAATTTCGTATTGCTTCCATTCATCGGCTGCTAGTAACTCTAAATCAGCACTCGTCCAGCGAATGGGGTTGACGGCAGCTTGAGACATAAGACATTCCCAATTTTACAATTGTACAGATAGGCAGGATTAGGTGTACATAAGCGTATTCTAGCTGAACGGTCTAGCAACCTGATTAGGGCGATCGCGCAATCACTCTGATGTTAGGCATAATTTAACCTAACTATTTATCCTAAAAAGAAGTTCTTTTTGATAATTAAAATCCTTGACTTTTTGCAACATTTATGAACCATATATTATTTTGCAGTGATCGCTCTTTAGGCAGTCGTTCTTGATTAGGGTGTATATGATATAAAAGTCGAGAATTCTTAAAAAATATTTACCAAATGCTGATTTCCCCCTCTGGGTTGTCCAAGCTTAAAAACTCAGTAACAGAAAAAATCTTCTTCGGGCAGGAACCTAGTACCGAGTTAATTGCTATATTAACTATCTACTTTGTTCAAGGCATCTTGGGGCTATCTCGCCTCGCCGTCAGCTTTTTCCTTAAAGATGAACTGAACTTGAGTCCGGCTCAAGTATCGGCACTATTTGGGATTGTCGCGCTGCCCTGGATTATTAAACCAGTGTTTGGCTTCATCTCCGATGGTCTACCCATATTTGGCTATCGTCGCCGTCCGTATCTGGTGCTATCAGGGTTACTGGGAACAATATCTTGGATTAGTTTAGCAACTCTAGTACACACACCTCTGGGGGCTACGATCGCGATCGCTCTGAGTTCTCTTTCGGTTGCCATTAGCGACGTAATTGTTGACTCAATGGTTGTAGAACGAGCCAGAGCAGAATCTCAAGGTAATATCGGCTCACTACAATCGATTTGCTGGGGTGCTTCATCTTTAGGTAGCTTGATCACCGCCTACTTTAGCGGTTTGTTACTACAGCACTTTACTACGCGCACCGTATTTGAAATTACCGCAACTTTCCCGTTAATTGTCTCAGCAGTTGCTTGGGCGATCGCGGATTCGCCAGTAAGCGATCGTACCAATTGGTCAACAGTCACACATCAACTCAAACAATTACGTCAAGCAGTTACTCAAAAAGCTATTTGGCTGCCTGCTGCCTTTGTGTTTATTTGGCAAGCCACTCCCAGCGCTGACGCTGCTTTCTTCTTTTTCACCACCAACGAACTGCACTTTGAGCCAGAGTTTCTTGGACGAGTACGTTTAGTAACAAGTCTTGCTTCTTTAATCGGTGTCTGGGTATTTCAACGCTTTTTGAAAACTGTTCCCTTTCGCGTCATTTTTGGTTGGAGTACAGTTCTATCAGCTGTTCTAGGTATGACAATGCTGCTATTGGTAACTCATACCAACCGGGCTTTGGGCATTGATGACCACTGGTTCAGCTTGAGTGACAGCCTTGTCTTAACTGTGATGGGGCAGATTGCTTATATGCCCGTCCTGGTGCTAGCAGCGCAACTTTGTCCGCCTGGGGTAGAAGCAACATTATTTGCTCTATTGATGTCTGTTTCCAATTTAGGAGGCATTCTTTCCCATCAATTAGGCGCATTGTTAATGCATTTGCTGGGCATTAGCCAAAATAACTTTGACTCTTTGTGGCTTTTGGTTGTAATTGCCAATGTCACTACACTGTTACCTTTGCCATTCTTGAGCTGGCTACCAGAACAGCAAGCAGTGCAATCGGAAAAACAGATAGAACCTTCAATGGCTGCTGATGCCACTGCCGCAAAGCAATCAGAACAAACGTTTATACCAGAATTAATGTCTGAGTTTGTAGCGCAGCCGTTACTACGAGAACCAGCTGAAGAAACAGCCGACTAGAGTTTTAAGTTTTGAGTTGTGGGCTAGGGATAAGCTCATCCCTAGCCCCTAGTCCCTACTCCCTATTCCCTAATCCCTAGCCCTATGCAGAGTTTTCAACTCCACGAACGCGCCTCCACAATTCCAACTAATTCTTACCAGCGCCAAGACTGGCAGCAGGGATACCAATCTTTAACACAGGAATTTAATTACTGGATTGATGACATAGAAGGGGAAATCCCTCCCCAATTACACGGTACTTTATTTCGTAATGGTCCTGGTTTACTAGATGTAAAAGGTCATCATATCCACCACCCTTTTGATGGGGATGGGATGATTAGTGCGATCGCCTTCTCTGATGGTAAGGCTTATTTCCACAACCGCTTCATCCGCACAACTGCCTATGTTGAAGAACAAAAAGCTGGCAAAATTCTCTATCGTGGTGTTTTTGGCACTCAAAAGCCTGGCGGCTGGCTAGCTAATATTTTTGATCTAAGACTAAAAAATATTGCTAACACAAATGTCATCTACTGGGGTGGTAAACTTCTAGCACTGTGGGAAGCAGCAGATCCCCATCGCCTCGATCCTTATACTCTAGAAACACTAGGTAAAGATTCCCTCAACGGTGTTTTAGCAGACGGTGAAGCCTTTGCCGCCCATCCCCGCCTTGATCCTAGCTGCAATCAAGATAATGGCGCTCCTGCTTTGGTAAACTTTTCAATCAAGCCTGGTTTATCTAGTACAATCACGATCTTCGAGCTAAATCTAGAGGGCAAAGTAGTACGGAAACACGCTCATTCTGTGCCTGGCTTTGCTTTTATCCACGATTTCGCAATTACGCCAAACTACTGCATCTTTTTTCAAAATCCGATTGCTTTCAATCCTCTGCCTTTTGTACTGGGTTTGCGAGGCGCGGGGGAGTGTATCAAGTTTCAGCCGCATCAGCCGACGCGGATTATCATAATTCCCCGTATCCCCCTACAATCCCCCCTTAATAAAGGGGGGCAAGGGGGGATGCAAATTCTAGAAACTCAATCTGGTTTTGTCTTCCACCATGCCAATGCTTTTGAGCAAGATAATAATATTTTTATCGACTCAATTTGCTACGAATCATTTCCCGAAGTTGAGCCGCAAAGCGATTTCCGCCAAGTAGATTTTGATGCTTTAAAGCCTGGACAACTATGGCGATTTCATCTCAATTTACAGGATAAAAGCGTGTCGCGGGAGTTAATTGAAAGTCGCTGCTGTGAGTTTCCTAGTGTCCATCAAGAACGAGTGGGAAGACCATATCGTTACTTATACATGAGTGCAGCTCACAGTGATACTGGGAATGCCCCATTGCAAGCGATTCTTAAAATTGATTTAGAGTCTGGACTCCGGCAACTTTGGAGTGCTGCGCCGCGTGGCTTTGTTAGTGAGCCAATTTTTGTGGAGCGTCCTAACTCTAGTAGTGAAGATGACGGCTGGTTGCTAACTTTAGTTTACGACGCTACTCACCACCGCTCGGATGTCGTGATTCTAGATGCCCGTGATTTAAATAAAGGTGCGATCGCGCGTCTACATCTACGGCATCATATCCCTTATGGTCTGCACGGTAACTTTACACCCCAATGTTTTGCTCCTAGTAACTAATCATGCTATTGCCTTAAATACTACTTAGTTGTGGCTGGTAGCATTTTAATACTCGTAAATCAAGCTTGCTACTGAAAGCCAATAATAATGAGCGATCGCCTAATCTTCCAACTAAAAAGGTTTTCCCTAGCGATCGCTCATTAATTTCTAATAGCCTGATTATTTCAAAAATTAAAGTTATACAAATAATTTGTTAATTATACGTATATTAGATGTTTTCTACTTAATTCATAAGTGTATATAAAATTAATAAATTGTATGCGTATTACTGAATAAGTCAAAATTTGTAGACTTTACTATTTACTAGTTCACTTTAATATATGTTTCAAAATTGGAATTTATCCGGATTCTTCTTGCTAATATTAACTACGACCGCTATTACAGAAAATTTTAAAATATTAAAAACACAGGTAGTTATTATATTTCAAGTAGTAAATATATTAGTTATTTAACATTAAAAATAGCTCTACTAAACAATTAGAAAAAATCAGCAATAAAATTCCTCAATTGAGGATAAAAATCATGAACACGCCTGAAGAAGAATACATTACTTATGTGGTGATAGATCAATCTAACACCAATTCAGCCGAAAACCAAAAAAGAGTGAAAATTATGAATACGCCTGAAGAAGAACGGATTACATATATTGCAGTAGAGCCAGCAAAAACGGGCAAAGTTCCAAATATGAATAACTCTCAACTTACCGCTAGCGATCTTGGAGGCGGTGGAAATTTAGATAAAGTTAGGGATCTTCTTTTCGGGAACCAGGTGCGAGACTTTGAGAAAAAATTTAATCGTTTAGAAGAACGTCTAGTTAAAGAAAGCTCTAGTCTCCGCGACGACATAAAAAAACGTTTAGATTCTCTTGAAATGTACATAAAACAAGAAGTTGAGTCTTTAAACGAAAGCTTAAAAACTGAGCAAATTGAACGAGATGAAGTAGTAAAAGAAGTTGAACAAAATATTAAAGATACAACTAAATCTCTAGAAAAAAAGCTTGCTCAACTAGATGATCAAACTAATCAAAAACAGCGAGAGCTTCGTCAGCAAATTCTAGATCAATCAAAGAGCTTAGATGAAGAAATGCGGCAAAAGTTTGAATCGCTCTTAGCAGTAATTGAAAGAGAAACTCAAGAACTTCGTAGTGATAAAACAGATCGTTCTACCCTGGCAACACTCTTTACACAGATAGCTATGCAGCTAAATAACGATTACGAAGTCTCTGGTAATGAATGAATTACCAAAATTTCTTGTTGCTGTTGAAGCCTGATTTATAGCTTTGGGCTGCGAATGTAATTTCGGCTGCTGAATAAAGTAGCTATAAAAAGCTAGTGAAAATGATGGGATATTTGGGCAATGACTGATTCCACGTCTGACGATCATTTTCCAACCCATGATCAAATTGTATTAGCTGAACTGCGCACTTTGCTATTTAGCCAGGAACAGACGCAGACACAAGCACAACATGATCATAAAAATACTGCTCCAAATTCAGAGGAGGAGGTGTTAGCAGAACTGCGGACTCTGTTGTTCACTCCTGAGCAGACACAAATTGATCATTCGCCGGAGCGACAGCAGTCTTCTAAAAATAATAATTCATTAGATCCAGAAGCGGATGTTTTAGCCCAACTAGGCGCTTTATTATTGGGTGATAAGCAGCAACAAATTGCTCAACTACAAGAGCGATTAAACGATCCTAAGCTTTATGCAACAGATTTAAGCCGAGTGCTACCAGAGGCAATTATTCTGCGATCGCTGCAAGATCAACTGCTGGCTAAAGCCTTAGTTCCTAGCATTGAAGAAGCGATTAAAGCCTCGGTGAGAAAAGACTTCAAGATTCTTGCTAACGCGCTGTTTCCGGTAATTGGTCCAGCTATTCGTAAAGCGATCGCTTCCGCCCTCAACACGATGATGCAATCGCTGAATCAAACCCTTAACCATAGCTTGTCTCCCCAAAGTTTTAAGTGGAGGCTGGAAGCGCGCCAGACAGGAAAATCATTTGCAGAAGTTGTACTACTACGCACCTTACTATATCGAGTTGAACAAGTTTTCCTAATCCACAAACAGACTGGATTACTGCTACAGCACGTAGTAGCAAAGGCGGTAACTACCCAAGACGGCGACTTAGTTTCAGCTATGTTGACAGCTATCAAAGATTTTGTGCATGACTCTTTCACTGTGCAGCATGGCGATTCCCTGGAAACTTTACAGTTTGGCGAACTTACTATTTGGATTGAAGAAGGTCCGCAAGCTATATTAGCAGGTGTGATTAGGGGTAATGCCCCGCAAGAAATTAGGGCAGTTTTCCACAATGCCATAGAAAGCATACACCTAGAGCAAAGTAATGCCCTAGAAGCGTTTAACGGGGATACGGCTGTGTTTGAAGGCTGTAAACCTTATCTTGAAGACTGCCTGCTAGTTCAATTTGAAGTTAAGGAACCTCAGACTAAAAAGCCTAAAAATCAAAAACTTATTATCGCTACAGTTTTAGGAGCGATCGCACTGACTGTAGGACCAGGGATCTTTTTTTACATCCGCGATCAACAGCGCTGGACTACTTACCTAGAAAAACTCAATACTGAACGGGGAATTGTTGTTATTGCTGCTGATAAACGTCATGGAAAATTTTTCATTTCCGGACTTCGCGATCCTCTAGCGGCAGATCCGCTCTTGATCATGAAATCAGCAAACCTAAGCCCTGCCCAAGTTATCAGTCGCTGGGAGAGCTACTTATCGCAACAGCCAGAATTTGTTGAAGCTAGAGCTAAGCAGGTACTTCAACCTCCCCAAACCGTATCTTTAAAAGTTGACGAGAATAACATTCTCTACGCCACAGGCTACGCTTCCGATCAATGGATTGCTCAAAGCCGGAAACTAGTACAACTCATTCCTGGTATTAATCAATTCCGTCTAAATCTTGTTGATACAGATTTAAGAGAACTTCAGTTAAGCAAAGACAAGATTGAAAAGTCGGACATCAGTTTTCTGGAGGGGACACAACTTTCGCCTGGTAGTAAGCAGACAATCCAAAATTTAGTTAAAGAAATCCAGAAACTCTCCAATTCTGCACAAATTGTAAATCAGCGTGTCCAAATTCAAATTATCGGACACACAGATAGTGACGGTTCGCAAGAAAATAACATAAAACTTAGCCAAGCCCGCGCTCAGAAAGTTTTATCTACATTAAACTTACAAGGCTTAAAAACAATTAATTTTACTACAGTAGGTGTAGGTTCTAGAGATTCACAATTTAACAACCAAAGTAAAATTTCTAACCGTAGAGTATCATTCAAGGTATCCTTGACCGATGCCCCTAATAGAAAATCTACTAACCGATGATTCAAAAAAAGATATGTATGGTAGGAGCATTTGCTACCGGAAAGACTAGCTTAGTAGCACGGTTTGTTAAAAGTATCTACTCTGATATTTACCATACCACTGTAGGTGTAAAAATTGATAAAAAATCAGTCAAAATTGCCGAACAAGAATTAAATCTAATTTTGTGGGATATTCATGGAGAAGACGAATTTCAAAAAGTTCGGATGTCATATTTACGAGGTTCATCAGGTTATTTTTTAGTAGTAGATGGTAGCCGTCGCTATACTTTAGATAAAGCTTTTTCTTTGCAACAAAGAGTAGAGGATACGATAGGTAAAGTCCCGTTTATATTAATTCTTAATAAAGCAGATTTAGTTGATGAATGGGAAATTGATGATGCGGCAATGACAGAACTATCGCAAAAAGGCTGGATTGTAATTAAAGGTAGTGCCAAAACAGGCTTGGGTGTAGAAGAAGCCTTTTTAACTCTCGCCAAGAAGATGTTAGAGGAATAAATGCTCGAACTTCCTATTTCAGTACGCGACTACATTAATATCTTAATTGTTGAGACTCGTTCTCCCGCTTATTTTTTAGTAGCAAAAGATGGTCGTTTATCTCATTGGGGTGGTGAATATTCAGTCTATGGAATTAACAATTTACAACAAGGAGAATACATAACAAAACAGGTCTTTTTTCTAGAGGGACTTCTGCCTTTAGATCAGTATCCCATATTTCTACCTTGTATTAAAACAAATGATAACATTTTTGCAGATATACATATTTTCTCTGGAGATGAAGGAGACTGGGTATTACTTTTAAATGCAACTTTAGAACAAAAAAATCGTAGCTTGATGCAACAAAAAGGCAATGATTTGAGCCTTTTACGACAGAAACAATCGACAATGTTAAACCAGTATTTAGGAGATAATATCACTGATAATTTAGCTCAAAACGTGCTTAATCTTCAAGTACAAGGAGAACGTAGAGATGTGACTATTCTTTTTGCAGATGTGCGTGGATTCACTGACTACAGTGAAAATAACCCCCCTGACATTGTTTTTAAAACATTAAATTTATATCTTTCAACTATGATCCAGCCGATTCTTGATGAAGCTGGTATGGTGGATAAAATTGTTGGAGATGCAGTAATGGCTTTGTTTGGCGTTTTACCTTCAACTCTTTTGCCGCAAACTCAAGCTATTAAAGCTGCTATTAGAATAATTGAATCTGTTAGAGATATAGCTCAAGTGCAACAAGCAGATAACTTATCAGCGTTAGATATTGGAGTTGGTATTGCTTCAGGTTCGGTAGCATTAGGTATGATTGGTAGTAAAGATAGCAAAACATTCAGTGCTGTTGGCTACCATGTTAATCTAGCTTTAGCCCTTGAAACTCAAGCACGTCCAAACGAAATTATTATTGACGAAAATACGTTTAATAAAATTGATGATTTGCAACAACTTTTTTCCTTAACTACTTTTTTAGATAAAAAAATTGAGCTAATTCAAATTTATTCCTACCTAATGTTATGAATGAATTGATTATATCTGAATTATTTGCCGCTCTAGATATTGTTGCTATGGAACGCCTAAATGACGGCTTCTTTAAAATAATTGGCAATGTACCGGATTGGTTTATTAACTTTTATCCAGAAGTAGTTTTAAAAGCAGATAAATTACTACCAGGGCAAAAGTTTCTTTTTCTAGAAAACTTTTTAATTGATGCTGAAAGTTTTTGGCTAACAAACTGTACAGGAAAAATTAGGTCTGGTGCATGGAATGAAGTTAATATATCAGAAAATGAATGTTATCTTGAAGCCTCCGCAGTTTGTTTAGGAGATAAAAAAATATTATTAATTTCTTTAGGAGAAATTGCTGATAGTCAAGAAAAAAATCTGCTCCTGCAAAAGGGCAGAGAAATAAGCTTAAGTTATCAGAGTTTAGTTAAAGAAATCCAAAAAAAAGAAATTTTAATTCATTGTATTGTACATGATTTAGCAGGACAGTTAACAGGGATTAATTACTGTTTAGAATTACTGGGATTTCAAAACTTAACGCCTAAAGGTCATGAGTACCTAGAAATTGGTAAGAAGCAATCTAGTAAACTAGAAATGCTAATTCGAGAAATATTAGATGCATTCTCAGCCGAAGTAGAATCGCTTGATAATTTTATACTTGATCCTGCTGAAGCACCTGATGCACTTGTTTGTGCTAGAGAGGTAGTAAATGCTTTACTACCAACATTTTCCATAAATAATATGACTTTACAATTAGAATCAGATATTGATACATCAAGAAATTGGAGAGTTGTTGGTGAAAAATCTCGCTTGGATAGAGTGCTTTTTAATTTAGTAGAAAATGCTTTTCGTCATAGTCCATCACCTTCTACTGTGACAGTTGGTGTTAAGGAAGATGATGGATTTATTTTGTTGACTATTGATGACGAAGGAGCAGGTGTACCACAGGATATTTCCAATAGTTTATTCCAAAAATTTTCCCAAGGAAAAAATAAATCTGGTAGAGCTGGTTTAGGGCTTTATTTTTGCCGCATAACAGTTGAACGCTGGGGTGGAACTATTGGTTATGTGAATCGTACTGAAGGTGGTTCTAGATTTTGGGTGCGTCTTCCCAAACCGAGTTGACAAGCAAAAGTTAAGCAAGAGAAGAATCTAGTTGTAACTAAGGCGATCGCCTAACCTATTATGAGCCATAATGCTCTCGGGTCATCTTCGCCAAAACTGCCGCATCAAGTAATGGATCTATCGTTTGTTGTCGCCACTTCAAAAGTTCCCCGCGCAAAAAGTTTCGCACATTCTGATAATCTGGATTATTAGCCAGGTTCTTAAATTCAATTCGGTCAACAGTAAGATCATAAAGCTCCTCTACTGGTGGTCGACGACACCTATCCATAGCAACTCTAGCGGGGTGTCCTATCGCTAGCTTACGTGATTCATCGTAAGCTCTATCTGCATCGATATATAACACCGGATTATTTCGATCGGTTAGTAGATTGAGGATATATTTGTAGCGCGTATTCCGGATACTCCGGCGGGGATAAAAATGAGGTCTACCATGACTAGTATACTCAGCAGCCAAAACAGTCCGCCAATTTGTCGTGTTTCCCTGAAATAATTGCATGAGCGATCGCCCTGCTAATTTTGCAGGTACTTTTATCCCAACAGCTTGCAATACTGTAGGCAGAATATCAACAGTTGAAACTAAGGAATTATTCACTCTATTAGGGCTAATTTTACCTGGCCAGCGCACTAAAAAAGGAATACGTAGACCAGCTTCATAACAAGTCGTCTTACCTCTAGTGAACGCCGGACCATGATCACCAACAAAAATCACCATTGTGTTGTCAGCCAACCCCGACTGCGTCAGCTTATTCAGCAGCATCCCGATTCCCGCATCCAAACGCGCGACACCATTGTAGTAGCCAGCAGTCCTTTCGCGCACTAGAGGGGTATCAATGCCTTGCCAAGCAAAAGGTGGAACCTCGCTAGAACCAAAAGGCTGTTGAGGATAGCCGTCGAATTGAGTATAGAAGGGAGTATGCGGATCACCATAACTTACCTTTAAAAAGAACGGCTGTTGTGGCTTTTGGCGTAAAAATTCTGCTGCTCGTTGCGCTATTAATTCTATATCGCGTGTGTCTAGTGACTCTTGCGCCTTGTAATCAAATGGAAAGGAAGCCTCCGGAAATACGTGCAGCTTACCAATAATTCCTGTGCGGTAGCCAGCTGCTTTTAATAACTGCGGCAGAGTTCTCACACTAGAGTCCATCCGGTAATTAAAGCCTTCTTTAGCAATCCCAATTTGTCCAACCGGAGTGTTGTCGGGTGGCAAAAAGCCTGTTTGATGGGGGTAGAGTCCCGTGAATAAACTGCTACGCGAGGAACTACACGACGCATGAGTGACATAACTATTGACAAAACGTATTCCTTGTGACGCAAGGCGATTTAAATTCGGTGTTCGGGCAATTGAGTCACCGTAACAGCCAAGAACCTGACCTAGATCGTCTGCTGTAATTAACAGAATATTAGTTGGGGTAGCTGTTTGTCCTGATGCAACAAGGATACGTTGACCTATAAAAGCAGAGGCTAGACCAATTGCGCTAGAATACTTGACAAACTTCCGTCGTGTAATTCTTTTCACAGAACACCTCCCATCTACCAGCTATATGTATTTTAACTAACCTGTAATTGTATTGTGATTAAATCTTGAGTGAAACAAACTGCAAATTAATTAAGTAAGTATTATTACTTAAATTAGTTACAGAGTTAACAAATATTACAAAGTACTCGCCAAGGTGTGTCTATATCTACTAGCCAGGAAAAAATAGCCACGATTAATTGCGGAAGCGTGGAGATGATGACAACAGAAGTATCTGAAGGGTTGGGAAAACTTGATGCAGTAGGCGCTCAAGTAGCCAAAAAATTTGCTACTCTTAATAGTTTCAAGAACGTACCAGAAGCTGTAGCATTTCCCTTAAGTATCAGGCAGTGAGCATACCAAGTGCAAGATATTAGCTCAAGCAGTACCAAGGGGTAGCAATAGATTACAGAAAGTAAGCATTAACTAGCGAGTAATGGTAATGATTATAGTGGCTAAAATTTAACGGTATTTTTTATACACATTATTTAACGGTATTTTTTATACACATTAAATTTTAGCTCCATACCTAGCTACTACTAGTGTTTTCTCTTATTGGAATTGTAATAATTTTCCATGTATTACCACCATCATTAGACTGGAAAATTTCTTCTTGAGATGTGCCATAAATAGTTTTATCAACTGAATACGATGGTGAAAATTGAATTGGCACGCCTGTAGAATGAAAGTCGTCCATGTTTGATAAAGCATGGTTATTAATTAGCAAATTGTTGGCAATTCGGACAAAGGTTCCACCACCATCAACAGATTTAAATAGTCCTTTACCTTGAACATGGACAATAACTGTGCGATCGCTACGATAATTAGGTGAAACAGCAACCGTCTCAATAAAACTATTTCCTCCATAGGTAGAACCTGGTAACTTTAACCAACTTTGACCTGCATTTGTTGTTTTAAATAGTCCAACCTGAGTACCTAAGAAAATAGTTTTGTCTAATTGATAGTTAGGTGAAATCGCCAACTCTAAAATATTTTTGTTTGTCAAACCGTTGTTTATAGCTTGCCATGTACTACCTCCATTTATTGTTTTATACACTCCTTGAGTATCAATAGAGATATACATTGTTTTATCAGTCGAGAAGCTTGGTGATATAGCTAAAGACCTAATATATTTACCTGGTGTTGAAAAAATAATAGAGCAGTTTTCTCCACTATTTATTGATCTAAAAACTCTACCCTGCTGTGTGCCAAAATAAAGAGTTTTATCAGAAGCAAAGCTTGGTGAAAGTACTATTCTACTAGGAGCAAATCCTGGTGCAGCTGCACCAGCACAGTTGATTTTCCTCCAATTACCTCCTCTATCTATAGACTTTAAAATAAAACCATAGGTGTATGAGAATATTGTATTGTCTACAGAATAATTTGGAGAAAACACCAGATCGCCAATGCGTGTAGTTAGTAAGTTTTTATTAATTGCTGTCCAAGTAACTCCTTTATTTATTGTTTTATAAAAACCTCCTATATAAGTAGTAGTAGCAACTGTAGAGTCATTTCTATAATTTGGCGACAACGCTAAACCTGTAATTAGTTTTTTTGGCAAAGTATCCATTTGCCGCCAAATAAGTCCACCATCTGCGGATTTAAATAATCCGTCAAAGCCTGCCAGAAAGAGAGTTTTGTCACCTGCAAATGTTGGTGAAATTTTTAAATCTTTAAAATGAGGAACTTTGTGTTTATCTGCCTGCGGATCAGTAGTAATACCTTGACTAAGTTTTTGCCAAGTATTTCCACCGTTAGTTGAGCGAAAAACAGCTTGATGCCATGTGGAAGCAAATATAGTGGCATCTGCTCTATAATTTGGTGATAGTACAAGTGACCTAATATCTTTGTCTGTTATATTAGTGTTCACTGCCGAAAAAGACGTACCACCATTAACAGTTTTAAAAATTCCGCCTGTTGAAGTACCGACAAAAAATGTTTTATCGACAGAGAAATTAGGGGAAATTGCTATTGCTCTAATAGCTCCACTATTTAAAAAGTGAAAACGCTGGCTCCAAATATTACCCCCATCGGTAGAAAGATACAAAACACCACGGGAGTCACCAACAAGCTTATGCTCACTATTAGGTGAAGAAGCTATAGCTGTTATTGGAATAGTATTTTTTATAACTTGAAACCAACTTATACCTCCATTGTTTGTTTTATAAAGGCTATGCTGAGAGCCAGTAGCAAAAACAGTTTGATCGGCAAAAGTAGATACCAAATTTATACTTAAACTACCAAGCCCGTTATTAATTTTAGTCCATGAAGAACCATTATCTTGTGATTTGTATATACCTACTCCTCTTGACGATAAATATAAAGAGTTACCTGTTGGAGAAAATGCTAAAGAGGAAAAAGCTGTAGAGCGGTTATCTAAACCATTAACTATTCTTTTCCAAGTAGAACCTCCATTTTGAGACTTTAATAAGTTGTTTCTAACAATAATGAATACAGTTTTGTTTTGACTGTAAGTAGGAGATATATCTAATGTATCGATCACATCGTGTGGAGCATGAGCAAATGCTACATTACTATTCGATACTGACAAGATTAAACTAAGCGAGAAAATAATATTTCTGCTATTTTTGAATAACTTGTTCATAATAAAGCCTTTTTTGAAGCAAGTATAAAAGTATTTTCATACCCTTTAGTATCACTATATAACTAGTCAGTAATTTTAAGTGTATTTATGTAGAATTACTAAGTATATTATTGTAAACAACAGCACAAATTTAATACTTAGGTTAGCTTGAGAGCGAGTTGGCATTGCAGCCAAAAGTAGAAGGTAGGTAATGCAGACATTCCCTAGACACTCAGAGAAACTACCCAAAAATTCAATTTAGTGTGTAGCAAATCTTCGTAAATAAAGACAGTGACGCTTGCTGTTACTGAAAGGAGTGGAGAAAGCTTCGATTGCTTCGATCGCGCCACCTAATGATTCAACAGTGCTTTGCAAAGCTGCTGTCTCAGCTGTTGTCCAATTACCCCGATACAGAACTGCTAAACCATCCTGCTTTAAGAAAGGTAGAGCATATTCAGCACAAACATGAGCCGAACCTACGGCGCGAATTAAAGCGACATCGTAAGACTGGTGATGCTGGGGTTGTTTACCTACCACCTCAGCTCTCCCAACTAAAGTGTTGACGTTGTGAATATCTAGCTGGGTTAGTAGCGGATCAAGAAAAGTAATTTTCTTCCGAGTGGAATCTAGCAGTGTTACAGTCCACTGGGGAAAAGTAATCGCGATTGGAATCCCTGGAAATCCTGCACCTGTACCAATATCAATAACTTTACACTCCTTATTTAAATTATCTAAATAAGGTAAAACTCCTCGCAGAGAATCCCACAGATGTTTCTCCCAAAACTCAGTAGGTTCAACAATCCGCGTTAAATTTAGCTGACGATTGCCAATTAAAATCAATTCATAAAGACGCTGGAATTGATGTTGCTGTTGTTTCGTTGGTTGCCAATTTAATTGCTGCCATAGCGCAGTGTTTTCAGGTAGTAGTGGCGGTTCAGACATTGGCTACGCCGCAGATTGCGGTTGATTTGAGTAAGGAGTAATAGGACGTAACTCGCCGTGATTAAGCGTCCAACACTGATCGGCGATCGCTGCTAACTCTCCCGCATCGTGTGTTACCACAAATAACGTCCAATCCTTTTTTAATTTTGCTAGTAGATTAACCAATTGCCGACGCATTGACCAATCTAACCCTGCTGTTGGCTCATCTAGCAGTAGTAAATGCGGCTGACGAATCAATTGTACCGCCAAAGCTAAACGCCGTTGTTGCCCCCCACTCAAAGCTTGGGGTGCAGTCTGTAACCCTAAATGTTCTAGTCCCACTTCTGTTAAAGCTAGCTTAACTCGCTCTGAACTTAACTCAGGATGTCCCAGCCGTAATTCTTCTAAAATTGTGCCACCACAGAAATGCCGTTCCGGAAACTGAAAGACTAAGCCGCCGAGTTGTTGCAAATGTTCCGGAGTCAGTTCTTGCTCACGCCAACGAACCTCACCGCTTGTTGGTTCAACTAGTCCAGATAAAATCTCTAGTAATGTGCTTTTGCCAGATCCACTTGGTCCAATAATTAGCCCTAGTTGCTGCGGTGCTAATTCCAGGTTGATAGATTTTAGAATAGCTGTTGGGCTAGCTGGAGGATGGTAAACCAAGTTTTTTAGATATAGCATTTATTAACAGTACCAAAAAAATAGATTAGTAATTTAGTTAACTACTGGGGAACAAGCGGAGAAATTAAAAGATCATAGATAAGAATTCAGAAGACAGAATATAGGAGTAACCACACAACTAAAGATAGGGATTTCAACTCTCGACAGTTTGGGTGTCGGTACTTTTAAGCTGATATTTAAAAGACACGAGTAAACTAGTTCTATTCTTCTGTCTCCTATGCTCAAAATCTCATGCTCTTATTTTGGCAGATGGAGCGCTGGTGCTAGAACGGCACTTAGTTGTAACCTACATCGGATTTGGCTCTGGCGCGATCGCACTTTTAAACTGAATAAATTTCTCAAGGTAGTTTTTTAAGGGTCAACTATGAATTTTTCTGCTTCTCAACTATTTAAGACCATAACCAGTGCAACTGTACTCACCCTCAGCCTTTGGGTTAATCCCACTTTTGCGGCTGATCCGTTTCGGAATACAAACCAGCACCCAATTGGTGACAATACAGAAGCCGCTTTTAAAGCGATGTTCAAAGAGGGTAACTACCAAGCAGCAGAGCGTTATCTGCAACAAGCACAAGCAACTGAAGTCAATGAACCATTAGCTTATGCCCTCCGAGCTTCCTTAGCTTATATGTTAGATAAAGACTTCGACACAGTTAGCTCTAATGCTGAAAAAGTCTTGTCAACAGCCGCGCAATTAACTAACAAAGACCCCTTACGCGGTAATCTCTACACTGCTGTAGGTCATTTTTTTCAGGGTGCTGTGGCAATTAGTCGTGAGGGGACTGTGAAGGGAACACCGCAAGCTTTATCTGCGTTGCGCCAAGTTTATAAATATCTAGACAAAGCGGAAGCAGTTTCTGCTAGCGATCCAGAACTTAATTTAATTCGTGGTTACATGGATTTAATGCTGGCGGTTAATTTGCCTTTTTCCAACCCAGAACAGGCGATCGCTCGCTTAGACAAATATGCTGGTCCGCGCTATCTAGCTTATCGGGGGTTGGCTATTGGTTATCGAGATTTAGATCAGCACTCGCAGGCGCTACAAGCTGTGGAGCAAGCTTTAAAAGTTACAGCTAATAATCCTGAATTGTATTATCTCAAGGCGCAAATTTTAGCAGAACAGGGTAAAGCAAAAAACGATCAATCTGTATTGCAAGAGGCTGTTACCAATTTTGACAAAGCGATCGCTAAAAAAGCCCAACTTCCCAATGATTTAGTTAAACAAATTGAGCGGGAACGCCGCAGAACCGCAGATCGGATTAGTAAACCTGAGCGTTAGGGAGTAGGTGAAGAGCTGGGGGAGCTGGGGAAACTGGGGAGGCTGGGGGAGCTAGGGGAGCAAAAGGATTATCATATATTCTGGCTCCTCTCGAACACATCGCTTTGATGTCGGTGGACAAGCCGCTAAACGCTTCGCTACACTTCGTGAACGCGTCTACGGAGGAAACCTCCGCCCAAACTTTGCGCTGTCTCCTTATTTAGTCGGTATTAACAAATGCAAGTACAGTTTCGGGAATTTAATCCTTTTGATTTGTGGATCTGGTTGGAGTTCAGCACAGTTCCTTCTGATTTAGAAAAGCGCTATGTTGCGGAAGTGTTTAGCTCCTGGTTTTTTCTAGGTAAATTAGGAGCATTTAATGCTGAAAATCTCCAGGTTCAAGACGAGGGACTTGATCTTAGCTATATGAATTATGACGAATCCAGAGCTGATAACAGCTTAATGGCGCTGATGCATAATATGGGGGAATTTGAGTATCAAGGTACGTGGGCGCGTTGCTGGTTTGATTTGGGAACAAGTGATGCGATCGCTCTTGATATTTTAATTAATGCTCTTAAACAGCTAAGTCAAGAATACGTCAACATTGAATTACTATATATTGGTGGTGAAAATGCCGATTGGTCTATAGAGGATAGCGAAAGCCGTCCCAGCTTTATGTATGACGATAATTAGCGAATGCACAAATCAGGGGAAATTCGGGTTTTAGCTTTGGGGCTAATTAAAGATGGCGATCGTACCTTTATTTCCGAAGGCTACGATCCAGTTAAACAACAAACTTTTTATCGAGCAATGGGCGGCGGTGTTGATTTTGGTGAAACTAGCCGCGATGCTTTGCAAAGAGAATTTCAAGAAGAAATCCAAGCAGAATTAACAAACATTCGTTACCTTGGCTGTCTGGAAAATTTATTCATCTTCAACGGTAAACAAGGTCACGAAATTCTACAAATTTATCAATGTGATTTTGTTGATCATAAATTTTATCAATTGGAGCAGTTGATTTTCAATGAAGGTCAACGTCAAAAAAAAGCACTTTGGGTAGATATTAAGCGCTTTAACTCCGGAGAATTAAAGTTAGTTCCAGGGGAATTTTTAGAGTACTTGTAAAGTGGTCTTACAAAAGTGTAACTGACTGACAGGGTAATTCATTTAAAGCCTAATAGCTGATAAACTGAAATAGTTATTGTGTATATTTAGCTTCTCAGCTAGCAATTAGCAGTAAATCTAAGTGATTGCCGCGAAATAATCACCTTTGATTAAGTAGTTATTACTTAGGTGCATACCTTGCTTATGAAGTGTGAAATAAGCTAATAATCGTACTATTTTAAACCTTGCCCCACGCTAAGGTGTTATCAGCTAATGATCAATGACTAATGACTCTTTGTTGATATCAGAGGCGTAGTTTTATGTCCTTATCCAAAAAGCTATCTAAATATCAGTTTTCGTGGTTCTGGATTGGGATAGCTAGTGTATTTTTACTAAGTGTTACCCTGCGATTTTGGGGACTAAGCCGATTTAATACTTTAGTATTTGATGAAGTTTACTACGCTAAATTTGCTAACAATTATCTAACTCGTACCCCATTTTTTGATGGTCATCCACCTCTAAGTAAATACATAATTGCGATCGGGATGTGGATTGGCAGTCATCTTCCCTTCGGACAAGATGCCGTCAATAGTCTTACAGGTTCTTTGCGTTCCACCTTCAGTTATCGCTGGTTAAATGCCTTGACTGGCTCTTTCATTCCCTTGGTTGTAGCAGGGATTGCTTATCAGATTAGTTACCGTCGCAGCTATGCCTTGATTGCGGCTTTATTTGCAGCAGCTGATGGCTTGTTTCTGGTAGAGTCTCGCTACGCCCTAAATAATGTCTATTTAGTGATTTTTGGGCTGCTAGGACAGTGGTTTTTATTAATAGGATTGGCACAACAAGCTAAACAACGGATATTCTGGTTAATCCTGGCAGGCGTTGGATTTGGTGCTTCAGCCTCAATTAAATGGAACGGTTTATGGTTTCTATTGGGTGCATATCTAATTTGGCTAACAGCTTGGGCGCTTCGCTGGCTAGAATCGCGGCGGAATTCTGATGTTAATCAGCGTAACTTAGTTGGGCGACAAAGCTTACAAAATTTAACTCAACTTAAGATTTGGCACGTTCTATTTTATTTAGCAATAATTCCTGCCTTAGTTTATAGCATTCAATGGATTCCTCACTTGCAAATCAACCCACAGCCAGGATTTTGGGGAGTGCAGAAGCAGATTTTGGAGTATCACCAAAGAGTCGGTAGTGGACCTACTGTGCATCGTTACTGTTCTAGCTGGTACACTTGGCTATTGATGATTCGTCCAGTGGCGTATTTTTACCAAACGGCGCAAAGTGCTACTGAACCGTTACCAGTTATGGGGCCACCTTTACCTGTTGCTAACGGGCAAGTAATCTACGATGTCCATGCAATCGGGAATCCGGCTTTGTGGTGGCTATCAACTACTGCTATTTTGTTTTTCCTGGGGATACTTGCTCAAAGGGTAATTAATTGGGTAGGTAATTGGCAAGGGCGTTCCCCTCGCCTCTCGTCTGCTGATACCTGGATCATCCTTTACTTAGTTCTTAACTGGCTGGCTAACTTGTTACCTTGGATGCGGGTAACTCGGTGTGCATTTATATATCACTACATGAGTGCTTCGGTATTTTCGGGGTTAGCGATCGCTTTTATCGTCGATCAATGTTTGCACAGTTACCGCCGTAAATTTCGAGCGCTGGGTGTCACGATTATCTTTCTGATTCTGCTAGCGTTTGTCTTCTGGATGCCAATTTATCTAGGTCTACCACTATCGCCTGAAGCTTATAAACTGCGGATGTGGTTCCCTTCCTGGATTTAAAGTGTTAACAGGTTGAAGTTTTTCATTAAAGATCGGGGCTTGAAATCATTGCCTAGCAATACGCGATAATAAGCTTGTAGCCTGACTAGCATTCTTTACGGCTTTCATGCATTTTGAGTGGGACGAAGCGAAGAACCTCGAAAACATTTGTAATCATCAAATTGACTTCGTAGATGTGCCTGAAATGTTTGATGCTCCTATGCTAATTGAGCTAGATGACCGTTTTGACTATGGTGAGGATCGCTGGGTTGGGATCGGCTTTTTGCGAAACGGCGTAGCGGTTGTTGTCTGGACAGAACGGCTGGGTGATGTTATCCGAATTATCTCAGCACGAAGAGCAAATCGATATGAGCGGAAACGATTTGAACAGTACCTCACGTACTAACTGGCAAGCACTAGAGTCAATGTCAGATGAAGACATTGATTACTCTAACATTCCTCCTTTGACTGACGAGTTTTTTGAAAAGGCAACGCTGCGAGTTCCGGCTAAACAAGCCCGAAATCTGGTTCACCTAGATCCAGATGTAATGGCATGGTTTCAAACCCATAGTACAGAATACAAAACGCTGATCAATTCAGTTCTACGTCGCTACATTGAGAGCAATCGTGACAAGCAAAAAGAAAAAATTAGTTGAAACTTAAACAATATTTGTGAAATGTGGGTATGGGAATTGAAGTTAACTGAATCTTTACACTATGAGTGATCTATTAATTGCCCTATGATTTTTGAGGATTTACTAAAAGAATTCAAGAGAATTGATGCGATTGAACACCCCATCGAGAAGCAATACGAACTGGAAATTTCTTTAGAAAAGAGCGGTATGGGAAGGGAAGCTTATATTAGGCTATTCAATCTATACCAGGCAAAGAAGAAAGAAGAACAATGGTTGAGTTGTTGCTATCTAGCTCCCTTTGTAAAACTTGAAAAGCTGATTGAGAAGTCTGCGGCAGTAGTGAATGAGATGGATATATTTAAAATCATTCAACAAATCGGCAATATAGCAATAGTCTTCACTGTAGCTTCGTTAATCTGGAACATAGTACCCAAGCAGGACAAGGAAATTGAAGAAGCCTGGAAAGTCATAGAGTCAAAAGAAGTTGGGCGTATGACGAGATACTCCGCGATTGAGAAGCTTAATAGATATAAGCAGCCTTTAGATCATCTGAGCTTACCGCCAAAGGTTTATTTGGCAAGAATCAATTTAGAAGAAGCAAATTTAAATAACTCTGTTCTTCCAGAGGCTATTCTTATAAAAGCCAACCTGAAAAGGGCTAAATTGCGTGGAGCTAACCTAATAGGAGCTAACCTGTGGAAGGCTAAATTACAAAGGCTGATCTGCGTGGGGCTGACCTAAGTGAGGCTATTCTGATAAGGGTTAACTTGAAGGAAGCAAAGTATACACACAGCAATACTAAGTCAGAAGCTTGTCTAAAATATAAAGTTCAACACCGCTGTCCCACCCTCTTTCCCAATAGTTTTGACCCTAAAGTAGCAGGAATGGATTTGGTGAAGTAGGAATCGCCTTCAATTAATTTTAACTTTTTCTTCTTAAGTTGTATAGTTTGCAAACACTTCCTACCCATATCCGCGTACTCAAGTTATTAGTAGTGCTTGCCAACCAACTGTGTAATTGACAACCAGTGATAACAAAACTGTCGTTCCAACACCTAACACCGCACATATAAAGCGCGATATACAGATTCTCCGCGTGAGAGGGTAGATTTTTCCCGTTCTGTGGGAACTGGGAACGGGTTTTCTGCTAACCAGTCACTACCCTGTCTTTGGAAAGCTGAATTAGCGTTGAAGCGATCGCTATTAATTTTTATTGCTCTGTCTCTTCAGAAGGAAGCAGTTTCCCGTGACACACTACATATTTTATTTAGGAGCAGTGTGTTTCAACTCATAGGTTAACTAGCGGGAGCGACTGTCTTTGGCAAATCGATCGCTTCAATGGCAGCCAAGTCCGTAACTTTGGACGCTTGCTCAATAGTGATCCCGATAACTTGCTCCTCAGCATCAAAATCAACGATCAAGTTGTCTGTAATTGCATCTGTATTCACTGGCTTGGCATCCGATAAATTGATGTAAAGCGTATCCGTATCAGAAAAGTATTGGAGTTTCATGTTGGTTCTTCTCCCCTTTGTTGTCTTATGAAGAAATTGCGATCGAAGAAGGCGTTGTGAACCGTTTCGCCATCACTCTCAGTAATGACTCTGAGCGCCCGTCCACCGTATTCTGAGATATTTCCCAACTATTTGATGCGTCCGTTGCCCTGTACTTCCGTTTTAACTGGATTTGCCAAGACTTGCTCAATCCACTCGATTTGAACCTCTGGGTGATTTACCCGAACGACTGATTCAAAGTAACGAGTGGTCTTCATTTTTAATCCTCAGTGCTTCATTTCTTTCATCCGTTGCCATAGAACAGGGATCGCAACAAAGAAGGTTACTCCGTTTTTGACTTGGGGTGCAGCTGAGTCTATTTTTGTGAAGCCTGATAAGTTATTCTCTGGTGCTAATGATTATCGCCAGCTAGCGGGGGCAACTGTTGCTTATTAATCTACCCGCTAACATTATTAAACCTTTACTTTAACGCTCAAATTGACACTCTAAACGAGAACTGCTCAAACTAAGAAATTTTTGGATATAAATAGCTACTTGCTGCTTCTCTTCAGAGCCAGAACTGTAAAACCGAGTTAGGGGTAAAGTTTTTCCTGACCATAGGGTGAGAGTGACTCGAAAAGTCAAACCTCCTCCATTACTTAACTCTACCTTGGCACCTGAAATTTCGTGAAGCGAATGTTGAAAGACTTTTGCTCCAAACCAGTTATGTCGTCTAATAGTCACGCTATCACTTTCTTGATCGAAGAAGCAAGTCACTACTGGAGCTACTGCTATTACTAGAATACTTACAACTTCAAAGAAACCCGCAATTCCAAAACCAAAATAACCTAGTAGTCGCTCATTCTCTTGAACCACCAGCGAAGCTTGCATAGGAGCTTGTATGAAGGCATTAATTTGAAATACCAGCGCTTGCCTGCTTTGCTCGTCATATGCAGTGTATTCATTTGTAAATGGCACATTACCTCCGCTAGTTTGAAGCATTACTCGATACGTAGAGATAGTTATGCCATGTTTATCTTTCCTAATTTTTGTTTCTGTAGTGGCTCCTTGTAATTCAGAAATGAATGTTTTGCTTTTTTCTCTCCCAAGCCAATTTATCTCAGCTAATTCACATCTAGGAAAAGTAGGAGCATCTTGTATAGATGTAAGAGATAACTGCAAGGGAGCAGAACGTTCACAAGTGAGAGTTGTTACAGGTGTGAGAGTCAGACTAGAAAGCAAGAGAAAAAGTCCAACTCCAGCAAAAAATAGTGCAACTCCCCAAAAAAATGTGGGACGAATCCTAATTATCAGCTTATTTGGCAACTGCTCCAAAATCTTTACAGTAGGATGAGTAATGACAAGTAATACTCCGCCACCAAAAATTAGCCAGAAAAGCCCCCAACCGTAATCCTGTTGCATAATAATTCCATATATTAATAAAATTAGTTGGATTAAACTGATTTACTACTATCATTACCTGGAAATATCCTAGTTCTAGTTATAAATTCACAACATTTAGGTATAAAATAATTCTGGTAATGCTAAGACCGCACAAATAAAGCGCGATATACAGATTCTCCGCGTGAAAGGGTAGATTTTTCCCGTTCTGTAGGTGGTAACGGGTTTTCTGCTAACCAGTCACTACCTTGTCTTTGGAAAGCTGAATTAGAGTTGAAGCGATCGCACATTTCCACCGCCAGCGCCTCAATATCTGACTGGATAAACACAACGCTGCCAATAGCTAGATAATCGGCTAATTGGGTTACTAATTGAGGTTGTACTAAGCGCCGTTTAGCGTGGCGAGTTTTAAACCAAGGATCGGGAAACTGAATTGTTACACGCTGCAATCTACCAACCGGAAGTGAACTCAGAAGCGGCTGTAAGGAATTATTCACATTGCAAAACAAGTAGTGCAGATTTGTTAGTCCCGATTCGTCCCGCCAGGTATTTGCTTCTTGCACTAAAGGTTCCCGAATTTCCAAGCCTAAAAAATTCCAATCTCGTTCCCAAGCCGCCATATTAAATAAAAACCGCCCCTTACCGCAACCAATATCTAGATGTAGTGGCTGTGTAGGTGCAGCATAAATCTTTTCCCAGTCAAGCGGACTTGCTGGTGTTTGATACTTATTACTAAGCGGGTTAACGTGGTTACGGACTCGAACTGGCAAGATTATCTCCTTTTTAGCAATTAGCGCTGTAACTGACAACTTGATCTAGCGTAGCGATCTAAAGCCAGAGTTATACTACTTTGGGGAACACTCTGATTGCGTATCAAATTTAAATCTGTATTAGCGCCATGAGTCTGAATTTTCGCTTTGCCATAGTGAGCGACTTACACATTGCCCTATCTCACACAATTTGGGATCATCCAAGTCGGTTTCATTTAGTAGAAGTCAGTATCCCAGCGCTAGAAATTGTTTTAGAGCATTTAGCACAACTGAACCTTGATTTTCTCCTGCTACCAGGCGACTTAACCCAACATGGGGAACCAGATAATCATGCTTGGTTGCAAGAGCGCTTATCACAGCTACCTTTTCCAGCTTACGTTATTCCAGGTAATCATGATGTGCCTAACTTATTGGCTGACGGACACTCGATTCCTCTAGATCAGTTCCCGCGTTACTATGGCAAGTTTGGCTATGACAACCCTGAGCAACTTTACTACACTTGTGAAGTTTTACCAGGAGTGCGGCTAATTGGGCTAAATTCCAACTTCTTTAATCAGCAAGGACAACAAATAGGGCGCTTGGATGAGACTCAGTTGCAGTGGCTACGGGAAGTTTTGGCAACGACAGATGATTTAGTTTTGGTCATGGTGCATCACAATGTTCTGGAACATTTGCCCAATCAATCGCGCCATCAACTAGGACGGCGGTATATGTTGGAGAATGCAGCAGAACTATTAAAGCTACTGCGGGAATTTAAAGTGCAGCTAGTATTTACAGGGCATTTGCACGTTCAAGATATTACTTACTGTGATCGCGTCTACGATATTACTACTGGTTCTTTAGTCAGCTATCCTCATCCTTATAGAGTATTGCAGTTTCATCAAGATCAGCATGGTAGAAGCTGGTTAGAGATTGAGTCCCATCGCGTTCAAGCAGTACCCAACTTTCCAACATTACAGCAGATGTCGCGTCAGTGGATGGGCGATCGCAGTCTGCCTTTTATGCTCAAACTCCTGACGCAGCCACCCTTAAACCTACCCGAAGCGGAAGCAGAAAAACTAGCTCCGAGTTTGCGTAACTTTTGGGCTGATATTGCCAATGGTGATACTTTGTTTGACTTCCCTCAGTTGCCAAACGCTGCAAATCGCTATTTTAAAAAATATGGTGCGATCGCTGCTAATGGTAAGCCCGCCTTGATTGATAACAACACAACATTGCTACTTTAGTTATTATCTAATGCCATCTACTGGTTACTAGACTCATTGCCCCGTGTAATTACCTCAGTTCGTACCTTCGTTATCCCTTCTTGAGTAAATCCTAGCTGTTGGGCGGCGGCACGCGATAAATCGATGATCGGCTGATCGGAACTTTTTGCCGGAGCAATCCGGTCAATAACGCGCACCTCAACTGTACGATCATTTTCAGGATTAGTAACACGCACGACTGTACCCATAGGATAGTCAGCGTGAGCTGCCACTAACTGATTTTGATCATAAGTTTCACCGCTTGCAGTTTTCTGTCCTTGAAATTCCTCACTAATAAAGGCAGCAGATCCGGTCTGTGTTTCTCCTTGCTGAGAACTTGTTGGCGTTTCTTGTACAGGTTGAGTAACTGGAGGTGGTACGGCTTGTGGAGAATCCTGCGCGGTAGGAGTATTTGACTGTGAGCTACAGCCAATAATTGTAGCAGTCATAGCAGATACAACAATGCCAGCAAGCGATCGCCGCGAATTTAGGTAACGTCTAGGCTGCATAAATATTACTCCCTAATCTTACGGTTGACGGCAGATACCAAAAACAGATGTATATCCATGTATAAAGGTACTGCCACCCACAGGACCAATTTCACCACCGCAGAAGAAACCCCCCAAAGGAATATTGTTTAAGTAGCGGTTAAACAGTCCAGAATCAAAATTTGGTTGTCCATATAGTCCTTCGCCGCGTCCTAGACAGGAGAACATCAATGCCCCAGCCGCCGCCGGATGGGACTGAGTTTGCTTTTGATAACGCTGGAGTAGCCATTCTAAATCTTCTGCCGATGTTTGGGCATCTCGCAAGTGGAACTGAATGCGCTGACCAGGACGCACGCGATCGCCAATTGCGATCGCTCCTACTTTGGGATCTACCCCTAGCAAATTGCGGATTAAAAAATCTCCCTGTTCCAACTCCTGCTTAAATTCACTCCGCGCTACACCGATAAACAAAGAGTGTTCTGCCAGTTGCCGATCTGCATCACTCAGACTTTCAATTAAATTTCGCAGCACCTCTAGAGGCGGTTGTTCATCAAGCTCTATTAATATATTTTGTTCTCCTTTAGTAACTACACAAGGCTCACCAATCGGTCGACATCCTTGCGCCACTATTGTTTCTAAGACAATATTGCCACTTAACGCCACACCAACTGTGCCTGAGCGGTGTAGGCGGTTGTTACAAAATAAACCACTACGACCAGGTACAGGACTACCGCTAGCCTGTCCTCCTACGATTACCGCTCCCGGATAAGCAAAATCTAATCCTTGGAGTAAATCGTTAATTCCAGACGAAAATGGATCAGACAGCAAGATAAACTGTGGATGATCCTTTGGTGCTACCCCAACCAAATCGACCCAAGCATCAGGTGGGCTGTCTAAATCTGGTAATTCCTCTGCCATCACGTGAAAGGCTTGAACCTTGACATCAGGGAGATGAGCTAAAGACAAGCTCAGAGCTGGTGAGTTCTCTAATTCTTGCATTTGTCCGCGTTGAGTCATCCCAATGATGCCACCACCACTACAGCCGACTAACACTGTAGTTTCTGGTAAACGTTCTTGCAGCAAGGGTAGCAGCCGCGAATACTCACTTGTAAAAGCAGAAGAAATAAATACTAGCGCCAAATCTGCTGGAGCCTGTAACAACGCAGCAGCTCGTTCTACTACATCTGCAACAGCTGCTTCTAAAGAAGGACGGGTTGACAGAGCATTTGCCCACCGCATTTGTGCCATGAGTTCTACCATCTCTCCCCTTGTTTACTAAAGTTTTTTCTATTGTCGATGCTGTGTTTAGTTAATAGCATCTCACTCAAGTTAATTTTCTAGTTCCTCCTACCAAAAATAAGTCCACATGGAGTAAATTCCAAACATCTCAACAATAAAAAACCCCAGCTTACCGACTGGGGTTGTAAAAATACTGATATTCTGCTTTATAAGTATCGGAAGACAAAAGCACTAAGAATAACGCTTAAGGCGATCACTAACACTATATTGTTGAACAGTCGTCCTAACTCTGGGTTAGCTCCTAGTGCCATATCGTCACGACCTGCTGTAAAAAATAAAGACCAAGCTTGGTTAGCACTAGTAATTTCAGATTCATTGAAGTCGGGTCTAAATACAACGGGTGCAAATAGATAGCGACTATCAATATCAAAGTCAGTTTTCATTACGCTCCTTGATTGCTACTAAGTAGGTAGGCAGAAATATTTATTGTCAGGGTTAGGTAGAAGAAGGCAGAAGGCAGAAGGCAGAAGGCAGAATTAAGCTGCATTTTACGTTTAATTAAGTTGGTCTACTTACTTTCAGAGATGCTTTAACTAATACCGAACGCAGCCAGTACCAATACACTCACAAATACCAAGGCTACTGCGCCCTGAATTGTGTAGCGGCGCTGTTGCTCAGGTGAAGGATACTCTGCGTAGTAGGTAGGAACTTCAGTGGCGTAGTTGTTGAGAATGCCTCTTTCGTCTGTGGTCGTGTACATGATTTTTTGCTTTTTGTTACTTTATGTAAATAAATGTAACAGCTTCGTTACAATACGTCAATATTTAAGCAACTATCTGCTATAGGAGTTGCTTAACACAATTATTGGTAGCAAGCAGCTAGCAAGGCTTATAGATAATCTCTATAAGCTTCAAAGGATTTGATTGGCAATGACTACCAGCGCTAGCAAACCTAAAATAGCCATCAATCCCGCAGGCATAAATTTGCGCGTTTTAGTAAACCTCAGAGCAAAAACAATTATTAAAATAGCTGTAATAATAGCGGCTATTGTTAGTCCCCAAGCTTGTCCTTGGAGTTGCATCACTCCAGCAAAAATCAGTAATAAGCCACTGATGCTGCCAGAAATTAGCGAAGCTTTGCTAGTAGCTTGCACATAGCCAATAATGCCGCCAGCAATAGCTAAGATGCCGTAGGCGATCGCCGCAATAACACCCGTCATAAATTAAAACCTAATTACTATAAACCTTATGTATACAGCTAAAGCTGATTACTGCAAGCGTTGGTAGATAATTTAATATAGTTTGTAATCTCAAGCGGCAATTGCCCAATTAAAAAGCGAAGCGAAGTAACCTTTATAGATGCTTCGCGATCGCTCAAGCAAGCCTAGAAAGTGAAGGTAGTACGCAGTACACCCACCGTAGTTGTATCGTTGTTCTCGTTGCCTTCAGGATTAAACAGGATAAATGCTCCGGGCGTAATGCTGATATTGTCATTTACCCTAAAGCGAAAATAAGCTTCTAGATGGTAAGGAGTAGCCCGATCTTCACCCGCAGGAGTAAGCACAGCATCACCATCAACAGAACTACGATAAAGCGGCTGTCCAAAGATGATACCCGCAGCGTTACCCTCATTGAATACATCTGTGAAATGCAGCCCTGCCATCCAACTAGTAAAGGTACTAGAAGCATCTACCCGACCTGAAGAATCATCAACAAACAGCGCCGCGCCGTAAGTAGAAAAAGCAATCTTAGGAGCGAACCGCCAAGTTAAGGTAGCACCAACGGAGTTAAGTTTCACAGGTATGCCCAAAGGAAGACCACCTAAAGCGCCGCCAATATCAGCATTAACTAACCCTGTACCCAGGATATTGATCTCGTGATAGCTATTGGCATAGTTAACACCAATGTCAAGATTGTCGCTGGGTCTAAAAGTCAGTTGGGCAGCAGCAACGGTACTACCACCAAATAAGCCTGCCCCCAAAGGATTACCAGAAACTCCCGGAAGTATGTCAGCAGCTTGATTGGGGATATTCGCATTTACACTACCGTACAAAGCTCTTAAATCGAGTGCGTCAGAAACGTTCCAAATAAAACCTGCCGCCGAAGCAAGTCCCGTACCGGAAGTACCGCCAGAGACGCGCACTACGGGGTTTAAACTGGCAAATCGCGAAACTGCCTCTTGCCCTTCACCGTAAAAAGGAGTAATAGCCGGAAAAGCATCCGACGTTTCTGCCGCAGTTCCGGCAAATAAAGTTAGCTTCTCAGCAACTGGAAAGATGTAAAGTAGCTTGTAAAGCTCAATATCGTTAGCACTTATCGGCGTTAAAGTCTTAGGATCAATGCCAGGAAATTGAGGCTCAAAACTAACGCGCGCACTGCTGGCACTGAGGATTGGTGATGCTAAACCCAAAGTATCTTGAACACTGCCAGTACCTTCTAACCCACCCAAGAAGTTATAAGCTTGCAACCCTGTGATCAGTGAATCCTTGCCTGTAAAGCTGGTAGTCAGGTTCAAGCGCACGCGATCGACCAAAATAATATTAGCGTCATCGCCGCCAGGAGCGCCTCCTGTCGCACCAATTCCGGCAGCAATTACCTCACCGCTCAGTTTCGTAGTCGTAGAAAATTGATTAGCTTCCAATTCAGCTGTTTGCGCTTCTACAGCATCTACCCTGCCGCGTAGCGTCGCCAGTTCAGCCGCAAATTCTTCTTGTAGTCTCTGGAGAGTAGCTAAATCTTCTCTGCTAACCAAGTTACTTGTTGCGGTTGCAATCAGTTCATTAACGCGATCTAGGCAAGCATTTAAACCTGCGGCAAACTCATAGCGAGTTAAAGCCCGATTACCCCGGTAAGTACCATCTGGATATCCAGCAATACAGCCGTAGCGCTCAACCAGAGATTGCAGTGCCTGAAAAGCCCAATCAGTCGGCTGCACGTCCGAGAGTTGGGACACAGACGTTACCTGTGCGATCGCTGGTAGTGTTGAGTTGTCCGCACCTTCGGTATTACTGGGGCTACTTGCTTGTTGAGCTATCAGTTGAGGTACTGAGGGGTGTGGGCTGAAGTCTAAGGATAAATTACTATGCGGTTGATGTAACTGATTTGAATTTTGTTTACTCTGAGCATATTCAGCTAATTTTACCTGGGTGTGATTGTAAGTTAAACCGCGAGCCTGCCTGATATTTGGCTGCTTTTGAGGAATCCTAACTTGATTGGCAGTTTTAGCGGAGATGCCAATATTGGAGGTTCCTAATTCAGGATTCAGCGCCTGAGTGTCAATCACTAATTCCTCAGCAGCAGACATTGCTTCTAAAGGTAATAAACCAGCGAGTAAGCATAAAAAACTTACTCCACCAGCAGAAGCTAGGAGATGTACGTTCACAGCAAGTCCTCACACGATGAACTGTAAAGTTGGATAAGAATCAGATCAATGGTTGATTAAGTTAGATATGACCATTAATTTTGGAATCATACTTTCCGCCAAGTGAATTTACAGCAATAACTGTAATAATTCCCATTTATTTAGATTCACTGATAACGATGGAGTTATCTGTAGTGAAATTATTTTAAGTGTCACTTGTACCCAGGACTACACTTAGTTAATTCGTAATTTCTATTAATACGATAGAAAAATCTAGTCTTACCCCTGCTGGAAGTCTGGATAATTCTACTTCTTTAGGGATTGCAATATATACAGTGAGATGGATCGGACTTTTCCAATCCATCAGGAAATAAGGTTTCTTCAGTAAAATCGCACTTTCTACATTGATAAATTAAAGCCAGGGTTAGCTCTGTGGGCAAATTACAACACGCACAGCGCAATCCCTTTTTCCTTTTAATTAACTCAAAGCCTGGGCAGGAACACTTTGGACAAAGGTGGCTAATGTTTCTGATTAAATCATGGGTTGCTTTGGCGATATTTTTCATTCTGGTAGGGTTATAAAGCGCCCGCATATCTGTCTCGATATGTGCCTTGCCATCGGGTGAATTATTTAAAGCAAATGTAACTGCTTCTAAAAGTTGATCTTTTGAGGTGATGCCTTTGATAATCTCAGCGTTTCTGGATAAAGCATCAACTATTACAACTAGCCCATGTTCAGGGAAGCCTACTTGCTCAGCAAAAGCCTCTGCTTCTGGAACACTTTTAATAACCTTGTGACTATAGTTAGTTTCAGTAGAAAATTCTTGACCAACAATTTCTAATTCATTTGCTGTATCTAGTAAAATAACAACTTCTCGATTACACGCTATAAATGGCACAGCAGGGTGAGGGCTAAATGTTCCCTCGCTAGCAAATGCTAGAGTTTCACCTGTAACAGCTAAGGCTTTCTCAGCTTTTAGTCTTGCGGCTGCAAGTTGGTTACCCGCTCGTTCTACTTCTCTAGTAAATGTGCCGAATAAGTCAGTATCAAAATCTGGCGGTACGATAACTTGAATTCCTAATTCTTGTTTCAGGATGGGAGCAATGACTTTCTCTTTGTGGTGTTTAGTGGCTAGCACTCCTACTCGATTGATAAATAGAGGATTTTCGCTCATGGTGTGGTTTGATCTCATTAGAGCTAAAAGTACCTGGAAAATGCTCAATTTGCGCGTAACCACTAAAAATTAGCTTCTGACCTTGAGTTTCTAAATTATTGAGGCGCATTGTCACACCATCGAGGTCAAAGGAACTTAAGTCAATCATGTTATTGAGAAGTTGAGCAAATGAGGCTGTCAAATCATGGGAAACGCCGCGAATTGACTCTGGCACTAAATCTAGCTCAAAGTGAGGATGTTGAAAACAAAGACGACGGCGTTGGGCGATCGCCAAAGTTGCAGTTAGGCAAACTGGCACTGTACCGTAAGGCAAGTTTGTATTCGCAAAGATCCGCACTTGGTTGTCAGGTAGTAGTTGCAATTCCACATCTGTAAAGGAAATAGGTTCGCCGTTAGATAGATCACTCAACCCAGCAATAGAAATATTCTGGAGACGCTTTTTTACTAGTTCCGACTTAAAGGCTTGGTTAATGCCTGCTTCCGATAAAGTTACTTGAGCAACTGCACAGGTAGGTTGCTTGAGGCGGATGTGACCGTTGAGAATAGAGCGAAAGTCAAGAGCAACTGCATCCGTTTCAAATGACATTTCCTCAACTTGAAAGTCCTTGCGAATCACTAAACCACGACCACTCATTTTAAAGCTGTCTATGCTGCCTTGGAGAAGTTTACTAGAGGGACAGCGTACAGCAACTTCTACTGACTCGCTCTTAGTAAATAAGTGTTTAATTGATTGGCTGGCAACAGTATTAACTAGGCGATCGCCCCAATCTGCGCTTAAGGAATCGGTCAAACCATTAAAAAACATAAAGTTGCTTTGCTAATTAGATTTGCGAATCATTTTACTTGATTTCAATCATAAATACTGATATTTACAAATTGCAAATAAAATTTACCAATACTAACGTTTGGAAATTGCAATTAAACTAACTTAGAATCATTAGTCATTTGTCCCTGGTTATTAGTTAAACCCTAGCCACGCTCTTGTATGTGCTATGAACATCTGCGAATACTACTAAGAACTAATGGACTTGTTTGTATGCAGACTCATCAAAAGCCTGAGAAAGCTGCTTTTATCTAATTTTGTTTAGACACTGAGTTATAAAACTCTATAGCAACCACCTTTGACCGCAACTAAATTATTAATGGATAGTCAAGCTATTACCTCAATTCAACTTCTGCAACGTCAAGCAGCGTCTTTGCTGCTATACCAATCTGTGCTTACAGGCGAAGTTGGGCAAACTTTTCTAGAGCTGCTGCAAGCGCTATGCAGTGGTGGTGCTGTAGATTGCCTTCAGGCATACGGTAGGTGGTTTAAAGTAATCGCCGCCTTAAATCAAAGCTGGCAAGATTACCTAATTACGCAAATTTTAGTAAATGATAATCCTTTCAGCAGTCAAGTTCAGCAGATAGAACTAGCAAAGCTACCACCAGCCTTAGTAGCCGCCGCGCAGCAAGATTTACAAGCATTGCAGAGTTTGTACAAATGCAGTAGCAATACTCTTAGTCAGTGGGTGCAAGCTGCAAGTGATTTATCTGTTACACCTGTTGCCTGGAATAATGATGTTTTAAAGTTAAACGAAGTGCCGATCCACAAAAAGCTGCAACAGCTAGGAAATTGGGCAGAAGCATTAGAGGAATTAGCAGCTCATTATCAGCAATTTGGTACTGGGTTATTTGCCCAATATCGCGCTTTACGTTGGCAGTCGGGGCAACTTGTGGGCATTCCGCATCCCGATCCCATACAGTTGCATCAGTTAGTAGGATATGAATCTCAGCGCGAGATTTTGGTGAATAATACTCAGTTTTTACTTGCAGGCTACTCAGCATTGCACGTATTACTCTACGGTAGTCGTGGTTCTGGGAAATCTTCTTTAGTGAAGGGGTTGTTGAATGAATACAGCGATGCCTCCGGCAAGGGCAAAGCCCTACGCCATTTACGCTTAATTGAAGTTGCCAAATCAGATTTGAGAGACTTACCTGCGATCGCTCAACAACTGCAAAATGTACCACAGAAATTTATTATCTTTGTGGATGACCTTTCGTTTGAAGAAGATGACGATGCTTTTAAAGCTTTTAAAGTTGTGTTGGAAGGAAGCTTAACTGCACGACCTCGTAATGTAGTAGTTTACGCCACTTCTAATCGTCGCCATCTAATTCGGGAGTTTTTCGGCGATCGCCCGCGTCCTAGTAACAATGAAGAAGTTCACGCTTGGGATACTATGCAGGAGAAACTTTCATTTAGCGATCGCTTTGGTTTGACTTTAACGTTTGAGCCTGCTAACCAAGTAACTTATTTAAAAATTGTCCGACATTTGGCAGAGCAAGCTAAAATTACTCTCAGCCAGGAAGATTTAGAATATCGCGCCTTGCAGTGGGCAACGCGGCATAATGGTCGTTCAGGAAGGACAGCACGGCAGTTCATTGATTTCCTGCAAGCAGAGTTGATTGCTAGTCATACCAAATCTAGTTAACTACATCAACTATGGCAAAAAATAAGTTGCTTTTAAGTTCAATTACCTTTGGTATCAGCTTTGCTCTCAGCTTACTAATCCTCAGAAATGTCCAAACAGCTTTAATTACTGGTTTAATCAGTGTGTCTGCTACTTTAGTGGGCGTATTTGTTATTAACGGCAAGCAGAGAATTCAGCGAAAGCGAGATTTAAACGAAATTGAAACTCAAATTCATCAGTTTGAGCTTCAGGAAGTGCAGTTTAATAAGTCATTGATGGCGATCGCGGCTGAAGAACAAAGAACAAAGAGTAATATAAGCTTTTTGAAAACAGAATTGAAGCAACTATACGCACAAATTGCCGAGCAACGCAGCTATAAACAGCAACTTACTGAGGATGTAACTACTCTCAGTGAACACAGCAACCAACTAGAAACACATTTTCACGATTTGCAAGCTCAAATTGAAAAATCTGAGCAACGCAAAAAAGAATTACGTGAGTTTATGCAGTTCATGCAAGCTGAGAAGCAGGATGCTGAAGCTAATATTAATTTACTTAAAGTTGAACTTCAGCAGTTACAAGTACAAGTTACAGAACACCAAAATCAAAAGAATCTCTTAGAGGAGGATTTAATTCTTCTCAAGAATTTAAGACCACAGCTAGAAACCGAACTGCACCAACTCCAAAATCAAGTTCCAAGACTTGAAGCACAGAAAAAAGAATTAACTGAATCTTTAGAGGCAATTACTCAAGAAAAGTACATAACAGAAATTAATTTAGAATCATTGCAAAGAGAATTGAATCTAATCCAGATTCAAATATTAGAGCAACAAAATTATAAAAATCAATCGGAAGATTTAATCATTATTGATACAGAAGCAAACCAAAATAAACCTGTAAAAAAAATTGACGAATGGCAGGAATTTGTGTTACGACTTAATGATTCTCAGCTTCAGGTACTCAAAGCAATAATTCAGCAAAGCGATCCAAGTGTAGCAATTAAAAAGATTGCCGAAGAAAATCTCACCATGCCAGAATTATTAATCGATACTATAAATGAATGTGCTTTAGATACAATAGGTGATTTAATTATTGAACCAGGCTCAGAAATAGTTCCTTTAGGAATTA
>ERZ501023.34-NODE-34-length-49257-cov-6.930958_pt1 | contig 49257 bp, 48 predicted proteins | sample MGYA00248839_ERZ501023 | MGnify/ENA primary metagenome ERZ501023 (study PRJEB25958, sample SAMN03398596) | human skin metagenome | study: EMG produced TPA metagenomics assembly of the Human Skin Microbiome Metagenome (human skin metagenome) data set.
AGGAGACAAGGAGACAAGGAGACAAGGAGACAAGGGGACAAGGAGACAAGGGGACAATTAAATATATTCTTCTCAGTTCCCCCAGTTCCCCCAGCCTCCCCATAGAATTTAAATGCACAAAAGCTTACCACTGATCTTGGGCGTTTCTGGAGCATCAGGTCTGATCTATGCTGTACGCGCCCTAAAATTTTTACTAGAAGCTCATTATGCAGTTGAACTAGTTGCTTCCAAATCAACGTACATGGTTTGGCAATCCGAGCAGAATCTAAGGATGCCTGTAGAGCCAGTTCAACAAGAGCAATTCTGGCGACAGCAAGCTGGAGTTGAAACTAAGGGTAAACTATGTTGTCATCCTTGGGGCGATGTGGGAGCGAATATCGCTAGTGGTTCGTTCCGTACTTTAGGAATGGTTGTAATTCCGTGCAGTATGAGTACCGTAGCAAAGCTTGCTGCTGGACTAAGTTCCGATTTATTAGAGCGTGCGGCTGATGTGCAATTAAAGGAGGGGCGGAAACTAATTGTCGTACCTCGTGAAACTCCCTTTAGCCTGATTCATCTGCGTAATTTAACCGCTTTGGCAGAAGCGGGAGCGAGAATTGTCCCAGCTATTCCGGCTTGGTATCATAACCCCCAAACAATAGAAGATTTGGTAGATTTTGTAGTAGCCCGCACTTTCGATCAGTTAGACATTGACTGTATCCCGATCAAACGGTGGCAAGGTCGCGGTTAACGGCAAAATAGAAAGAGAGCTTTCTTGTGTTCCCTCTGCTCCCCCTGCTCTCTTATCCCCATCAACTATGCCTGTAATTCGACTAATTCTGTTACTGGTGGTACTGGGAGGACTAACTTTGTTGTTACTACAAAATTGGTCACCAGTTCTACCTCTAGTATTTTTAGGTTGGCAAACTCAGGCGCTACCGTTAGCAGCATGGATTTTATTGAGCATAGCTGCTGGAGCAACTACGTCTTTATTGATCTCTAGCTTATTTAAAGTGGCGAATTTGTTTTCGCGATCGCCTGCTAGAAAAAGCAAAAAAGTTGTAGCTTCGCCGCCGCCTCGTACCACCACTCAACGCCGCGAACCAAAATATACTCCTCCCCCTGCTAGTCCCACACCATCGTATACTGGCTCAACTCCTGATAATGCTGCTGATGATTGGGATAGTAATCCAACTGCTAATGACGATGACTGGGATTTTGAGGAAGACACTAATAAAACCCAGGCTAATGCAGATGAAGTTAGAAATTCGAGAGTAGACAATGCTAGCAATCAACCGCGAGATGTTGGCTCTAGATCCTATGAAGTCAGCAATCAACCTAAAAGCGGCGAACGCACAGGATCTGTTTATTCTTACAATTACCGCGATGCTAGTAATTCTGGTGTAGGCAAAACTGAGTCAGTATACGATGCAGATTATCGTGTGATTACGCCGCCCTACCGTGAGCCAGAGGCGGTTGCAGACGATGATGATGATGATGACTGGGGATTTGAGGATGATGATGACTTTAAAGAAGGCGATCGCACTGATCCTAAATGGCAATAGCTAGATTCCACGCCTTCAGATTCAGGAACTAGTTAGGTAGTGGCACGGAAATTGAGGACAATCAAATAAACACATCGCTCAACAGCTATGTGTTTGTAATTGCTCACGCGACTCTTGCTTGACTTGACCCATCATAGCGGCTTCCTGCAAACTCATGAAAGCCTTAAGGTCTTCCAACTCATAGCGATTTGTCAGCAAAATCCGCAGTTGATCTTCTGCTTCGAGCGTTAGATAGCCAGTTTTCAAAGCTTTTTGTACAAGGTCACGAATCAGAGCCATGCTTGGAAACCTCAGACACAACACCTGGATAGTAAATTGATTCAGTTAATAACTAACTGAGATGAATTATTGAGCAAATAGCAGCAGACAACAAAAGCAGTAAATTAAGTTCTGCTTTTAAATACATTGTGACGTTGCTTGATTTCGTAAAGTTTCAGTAAAGTTTAAATTAAATTTAAGTAAGCTAACAAAAATTTTGAATTGAGTAAGTGTTGAGATAAATGAATAGTTTATTAAAAGGAGTCAGCCTCTACTTAGTTGGCATGATGGGGGCGGGAAAGACAACTGTAGGACATGAACTTGCAACTGCGTTGGGTTATTCGTTTATAGATACAGATGCAGTAATTTCACAACTCACAGGTCAATCTATTACGCAATTGTTCGCAAGTGTAGGCGAGGATCAGTTTAGGCAGATAGAAAGCCAGGTATTAGCAAAAGTTTCTGCTTATACAAATTTAGCGATCGCTACTGGCGGCGGTATTGTCCTCAGTCGGAAAAACTGGAGTTATTTACATCACGGTTTAGTTGTGTGGTTAGATGTCCCAGTTGAAATACTTTATGCCCGTTTAGCTCAAGATACTACCAGACCTTTGTTACAAGATGTCGATTTGCTAGAAAAACTGCGATCGCTGCTTCAACAACGCCAACCACTCTACAAGCAAGCAGACTTACAAATCACAGTCAGCAAGGAAGAAACGCCACAACAACTGGCACTCCGAGTGCTAGATGAAATTCCCCACATCCTTAAAGTAGATAACTTCTCGTCTAACTAATGCAGCGTGGCTTGCAAGAAGCACCAGAAAATGAAATGTAGCAGTTAGTTGTGCTGGATATGCTACAAAAGCCTAGAAATAGCTTAAACGAACCGCCAAGTCGCCTCAGCCGCAGGCGAAGCCCGCTAGGGCGTTAGAGCGCAAAGAAAAAGAAAGAGAGGATTTTACAATCATTTAGGACTGCTATAGCTTGCCTAAAAATCTGACTTACATAGCAGCAAATTAACTTTAAATCTGTTCTTTTAGAGATTGTTAAGAACTCAAAACTCCTTTAAACTTCTCTAGACTCTATCTTGTTGCGTCTCAAAAAAAAGCTGCTCATGGTTAACGATAGCGAATACATTAGGAAGACTGAAGCCACGCGGGTGCGGGTGTTGAGCGAAGCACTCCCCTATATTCAACAATTTGCTGGACGCACTGTTGTTGTCAAGTACGGTGGCGCAGCAATGAAAGATTTTACGCTGAAAGATAAAGTCATCCGCGACATTGTATTTTTGTCTTGTGTAGGACTACGACCAATAGTTGTGCATGGCGGTGGTCCCGAAATTAACAGCTGGCTAGATAAGCTGGGAATTGAACCGCAGTTTAAAAATGGGCTACGAGTGACTGATGCCGCCACAATGGATGTGGTAGAAATGGTTTTAGTTGGTCGGGTTAATAAAGAAATTGTCTCTTTAATTAACCGTGCTGGAGGCTCTGCTGTAGGTCTTTGTGGTAAAGATGGCAATTTGATCACAGCTCGTCCCGACGGTCGAGAGGGTATTGGCTTTGTCGGGGAAGTAACTAGTATGGACGTGAAGATTTTGGAGTCTTTAGCTAGTAACGGATATATCCCTGTAGTGTCGAGTGTGGCGGCAGACGAAACAGGACAAGCTTATAACATTAACGCTGATACTGTGGCTGGGGAACTAGCAGCTGCTTTAGGCGCGGAAAAATTAATTTTGCTGACTGACACGGCGGGTATTTTAAAAAATTACAAAGACCCTTCTACCCTGCTGTATAAGTTAGATATTCAGGAAGCACGGCAACTGATTGCAACTGGTGTTGTTGGTGGCGGGATGATTCCGAAAGTGAAGTGTTGTGTGCGATCGCTTGCTCAAGGCGTTCGTGCTGCTCATATTATTGACGGGCGCATTCCCCACGCTTTACTGTTAGAAATTTTTACTGATACTGGGATCGGCTCAATGATCGTGGCTTCAGAGTTTATGAGTTAGAGTACGGAGATAGGGGGACAAGGGGACAAGGAGACAAGGAGACAAGGGGATTTAATTCCTCATTTTCCTGTCGCCCCTCCTGCTTTTTAAAAGCTCTCCTCCCTTTCTAATAGGGATAATTAAAAATGATGCCGGATCGTCCTCGTCTTGGTACTGGATAATATTGGTCGTTCACAATCACTGGGTTGACTAGAGTAGAGTTGCGAATTGTGGGGTTAACTAGAACTGGATTCAAGAGCGTGGGATTTACTACAGTTCTTCCTAGTGGATAAGAGGAGTAGGGAGAAGTTAATGCATGACCAGTTACAGGGTTGACAGGAATTGGACTAGGAATCGGACTGCCATAAATGTAGGAACCAACGGCAGGCGAATTGCTAACTCCGTAGGGATTTCCTTGATTAATTATGACTACAGACTGAGCAGAAGCTGACGTAATAGCATTTGTTAGCGTCATTGCCAACGTTAAAGGTACAACTGCGGCAAAGATACCTAGTTTATTCAAATGATGTTGCCAATGCTGTGTATTCATAGTTTTCTCAAATGTATTTTAAAATCCCAGAGATACCGTAGTTTATCTCGCCTCGCGGTAGCACAAAGAGCGAAGCTTACTTTAAATTTTAAAGTCTATTAGTAATGACGTTGCTTTTATAAAAAGGATTCCCTTAATCTTCTAGAGATGGCAACATCAAGAAAGACGCGATTAATTTCAGCAAGTGACAGATTTAGAAATTGTTAAAAAAGAGTACGAAGCAGGAAAAGCTGCCTTCGAGCGCGGGCAATACCGTTCAGCAGTTGAGCATTTAGAAAAATCTTGTGCAATAGTAGCGCGTAACTCTCGTTTGGGGGGTGAAGTCCAGATTTGGCTAGTAACGGCTTATGAAGCAGCAGGGCAAAGAACAGAAGCGATTACTTTGTGTGAACAACTCAAACGTCATCCCCATTCAGAAACCAGCAAACAAGGGCGACGCTTGCTCTACATCTTGCAAGCACCACAGTTAAAAAGACCACCTGAATGGTTAACTGAAATTCCTGATTTAGCAACACTGGCGGATAATGAAGCTCAAACTCGTCTCGGTAGTGCAGCTGTTAATAATTCTCCCAAAAGCCAACAGCGTCCTGAACCAGAATTAATTGACCTCAGCCAAGTTAATACCAATAATTCTTTTATCTGGATTGCTCTAATTGCGATTACTTTAACACTAGCGGGGTTATGGTGGATGATTTAGGAGGGGTCAGGGATCGGGGATCAGGGGTCAGGGAATTCTCATAAGGGAAGTAGCAAAATGTCAAGGTTTTGACAGAGCCTAACAGCCTTAAAATCATCAAGGGGTGAAACTTGGAGCAGCAAATCGTGAGTGATGCAACTTTGCTAGAGCAGATTTTGAAATTGGCAAGTGGGCGCGTTCAGTCGGCTGAAGTTTACTACCTGTCGAGCCAGGATACACCAATTGAGTTTGAAAATAATCGCTTAAAGTCTCTACAAACTAAGGCTTTACAAGGAGTAGCGCTGCGTGTCATTTCCCAAGGAAGGCTTGGCTTTGCTAGTTCTACAGATTTAACTCGGCTAGATGATTTGGTAGAAGCGGCGGTGCAAACAACAGAAATTGGTGATGTTGCCCAATTTGAGTTTGCGGACTCTGTTGAAATTAAAGCGCCAGAAAGCACTTATCAGCCGCCTAGTACACAAGAGTTAATAGAAATAGGGAATTGGTTTATTTCTCAAGTTCACGCATATAATCCCGATATCTTGGTAGATGTGGGGTTTCACGTCCGCAGAGGTCAAGTTAAGATTGCTACGAGTAAAAATGTGTATGCAGAGCGTAGTAGCCGTATTGTTAGTGCTAGTTTATCTGGTAATTTAGTACGCAAAGAAGATTTTCTCCAAGCATATAGTTATGATGTAGCCCGCGACCACACTCCTGATTACGATAAAATTCTCCAAGAATTGCTGCAAAAATATCAAAGGGCAGAGCGTCAGGCAACAATTACTAGTGGTTCTTTTCCAGTTCTATTCACCCCGAGAGCTGCTGCCAGTGTAATTGGCAATTTATTTGATGCTGTGCTTTCTGGTCAAGCGGTGTTTCAAAAAGCTTCACCTCTAGCAGACAAGGTGGGCGAAACTTTATTCGACAAACGCTTAACTGTATTTGAAGACCCCAGTATCGGTGTTTCCGCTTGTAAGGTAGACGACGAAGGAACCCCCACCAGTCGCAAAGTCTTGATCGATCAAGGCACAGTGATGGGATTTTATTGGGATCGGCGCTGGGCTGCCCGTGCTGGTTGTCAATCTACGGGTAATGGGTTGCGTGGCGGCTTATCGCGTCCCAGTCCAGATTTAGTCAATATCTGCATTGCTGCTGGTAGTACCCCTGTAGAGGAATTAATTGCCAATATGGACGAGGGGCTGATTGTGGATCAAGTCTTAGGGGCTGGGCAATCTAATAAATTAGCTGGCGAGTTCTCGGTAAATCTAGATTTGGGCTACAAGGTAGAAAAAGGCGAAATTGTTGGTCGAGTGAAGAATACGATGGTAGCAGGCAGTATTTTTGAGGCGTTCCAGAATTTAGTTGATTTGAGCGATCGCCCAGAATGGATTGGCGGTGGTGCTAATCTGCCTAGTATGCTGTTTAATCAGCTAGGTGTTGCTGCCCGTCAGTAATTTTTTATTATAGCTTGACATTTTGTAGTTATTGTGTACTGAAACATCCGTTTACACCAGAAGGGAGCTAAAGCTTGTGAATGTTCTGCCAAAAAGTTTAATGCGGAGAACTAAGAGTGTTTTTGGGCGCTGGCGGCTGCTGTTAATTGTGCTGGCGGCATTAGTGCTGTCTGGCTGCGTAAATTACGATGTTGGGGTAACTTTTGACAGTCCTCAAAGGGGCGAAATTATCCAGCATATCAAGTTAGGAGAACGGCTGACGAGTTTTAGCGGCGATGCGGCACGAGAATGGTTAAATAGCATTGAGCGCCGCACTAGACAACTAGAAGGCAAAGTTAAAAAGCTCTCCAACGAAGAAATTGTTGTTACTATTCCCTTTAATAATGGCGCTGATTTAGAAACAAAGTTTAATCAGTTTTTTAACCCAGTTGATAAGAAGTCTGATGTTTCTAGCACATTAGAAGAACTCCCTACTATTGACTCTCATTTAAGTCTTAAGCAGAACAATTTCTTGCTTCTATTGCGGAATAAATTGAGTTATGACTTAGATTTGCGATCGCTTTCTTTGATCTCAACAAACAATAGCGTTTTAGTTAGTCCTGGTTCAATTTTAGAATTAGCATTTAGCCTTAACACGCCTTGGGGTGCAAGAAGTATTGAAAAAGTGGACAATGCTATTCATCCAGAAATTTATCAAAAAGGGCGACAGCTACTCTGGACACTCAAACCTGGTCAATTAAACCATGTAGAGGCAGTTTTCTGGCTTCCCAGTCCTATTGGTATTGGTACATTACTGATTATTTTATTTATAGCGTTGGGAATTTATCTAAGATACAACTTCATGCCAGATCCCAGAACGATTTTTACTACACCAACGGCGGCGGCGAGTAAATAAAAGCAAGTAGTAATGTTTCTTGTTTCAGGCGATCGCCCATAAGCTGAATTATGCAGTTGCTACCACTGTTAAATGCCTATGTTATTAAATCAATGCTTTTGTTTTAATTAGGATAAATGGAAATCTTCTTAGAAACAGAGCGATTGATTCTGCGTCAGTTTACTCAAGAGGATGCTGACAATTTGTTTGAATTGAACAGTGATCCTGATGTTGTTCGTTTCACACCAGATGCAAATCAGCCAATAGACTACACCATTATTCAAAATCAACTTCTACCGAAATATATTGCGTACTACGAGAAATACGCTGGTTACGGAGTTTGGGCAGCAATTGAAAAGTCTAGCCAACAATTTATTGGCTGGTTTTACTTTAGACCTGTAGTGTACGCATCTTATTTCAATTCTGCATTAGCTAACGCAAGTGATATTGAGCTTGGATACCGTTTACGAAAAGCCGCTTGGGGGAAAGGTTATGCAACCGAGGGGGCTAAAGCCTTAATTTTCAAAGGCTTTTCTGAGTTGGGAACGCAGCGTGTTGTAGCCGTTGCTTTAGCGATCAACGTGGCTTCAAGGCGAGTAATGGAAAAAGTAGGCTTAAAATTTGAGAAAAAAGTTTTCTACGAAGAAAATGGTCAAGAGCTTGTAATCTGCGTATATGCTCTGAATAAAGATGAGTTTAAATTGGCATAACTGATAATCTAGTAACTTACTGGGCGATAGTTTTTTACTTGTGTCAAGGTGATAGGCGTTCAATGTGCCAGTTACCGTCATCTAAGCGGCGATAGAGCAAGCGATCGTGCAGTCTACTAGGTCGTCCTTGCCAAAATTCAATTTGTGCTGGAATTACCCGAAAGCCTCCCCAGTGGGATGGACGAGGAATTTCCTGATTTTCATATTGTGTTTTGAGTTCTTGTAAGCGTTGCTCTAAAACTTCGCGGCTTTCAATTACCTGACTTTGCTCAGATATCCAAGCACCGAGGCGGCTGTTTAAAGGACGGCTGTGGAAATACTCATCTGATTCTTGATCTGATACTTTCTCCACGCGCCCTTCAATGCGAACTTGGCGTTCTAGTTCAGCCCACCAAAAAGCGATCGCTCCTTGGGGATTATCTGCTAACTCTTGCCCTTTATGACTTTTGTAGTTGGTATAGAAAACAAAACCGCGTTCATCAAAGTTTTTCAGCAGCACCATTCTGGCGGAGGGCTTGCCATCTTTTGCAGCAGTGGCAAGAGTCATGGCATTTGGTTCCGGTAACTGCGCTTGACGTGCCTGATCAAACCATTTTTGAAATTGTTTAAAGGGATTGCGATCGGCATCAGTTTCACTTAAGCCTAAAAGGGTGTAGTCTTTACGAAGATCGGCTACGCTTGTGTCCATGTAATGCTTGTCTTTCTAACTTTGTAAATATAGGCTATGGTCTATAAACCCTAGCTACTTAAACTTAATAGTGGTCAATGTCTCGATTCTGCCATTAAAATCAAGTGCTAGTGTACACGCAGTCAATTACACTTCTAAGCAGATAAGATTGCCAGATTTCAATAGAAGCTACTACTTAAGACAATGCGCCGTTCAGCCTCTGTTCAACGTCTACTTATGTTTGGTCTGAGCGGTCCAATTGTTGCCTTAAACATTTGGCTATTATCCCAAGTTTTTCGCTATTTTGAGCATTCAATCACGCTGCTAACTGTGGCGGCAATCTTAGCCTTTTTGCTAAATTATCCAGTTAAGTTGTTTGAGCGATCGCGAATTACTAGGGCGCAGGCAGTTATTATCGTTTTGCTGGTGAGTTTAACAACTTTAGTGTTTGTCGGTGTTATCCTCGTGCCACTGGTAACTGATCAAACAATCCAACTTTTAAAGGGAATTCCTGGTTGGTTGAAAATGAGTCAAGATACTTTGGCGTGGCTAGATAACTGGGCAAAAGCTAGGCGTTTGCCGTTGGATCTCCAGGGTTTTAGCAGTCGAATTAATGCTCGTGTTGAAAGCCAGGCGCAAGCGCTGGCTGGTCAAGCTGTAGGCTTTGCTTTAGGGACGCTAACGGGATTAATTGACACGGTGTTAGTTGTCGTGCTGGCGTTTTATATGCTGTTATATGGCGATCGCCTGTGGCAAGGTTTAATTAATCTTTTACCCGCTCAAATTGGCTCACCATTAAGCGCCTCCTTGCGACTGAATTTTCAAAACTTCTTCATCAGTCAACTATTGCTAGGGCTGTTTATGGTTGTTACCCTAACACCAATTTTTTTAGCCCTCAAAGTTCCATTTGCCCTGCTGTTTGCTCTTTTAATTGGGGGAGCGGAACTTATTCCCTTTATTGGAGCAACACTAGGAATTGGTCTAGTGACAATTTTGGTGCTAGTTCAAAATTGGTGGTTAGCACTTCAAGTAGCAATGTCAGCAGTGATTATGCAGCAGATCAAAGATAATATATTAGCTCCAAGAATTATGGGCAATTTTACCGGGCTAAATCCTATTTGGATTTTCATTTCTATATTGATGGCAGCAGAAATTGCTGGTTTTTTAGGAGCGATCGTTGCTGTGCCAATTGCTGGCACAATTAAAGGCACTATTGATGCCATCCGCAGCAGCAAGCAACAAAGTGGAATGTCAACTGTAACTATTTCTCCTGATTCACCACGAGGAGGATGGGGGGAGGGGGAGACAAGGAGAGGGGGGGAAGAATAAAGTCAATTCCCCTTGTCCCCTTGTCTCCTTGTCCCCTTGTCCCCTTATCCTCTTCTCCCCTTGTCCCTTCTCTATGGACGCTGCCAAACTTTTTGAAGGAATTGCCCTGTTAATTGATCTAGCTCAACGGGGAGAAATCGATCCTTGGGATGTCCAAGTAATTGATGTAATTGATCGCTACTTAAGTCATCTAGTTCCGCTTGAATCAGCAACACAAGCAGCTTATGAAGCCGATTTATCTCAATCTGGACAAGCTTTTTTATCAGCGTCGATGCTGGTGTTATTTAAAGCTAATACTTTAATTGCAACAGAAGCGGAAACTGCTGGAGAGCCATTAGAAGAAGATGTATCAATTCAAGATGGGGTAACAGGGCGACGCTTGCCTCTTGAGCAACAGTTGTGTCGCCGTCCCACCGCTTTGCCGCCCCAAAAACGCCGCGTAACTCTGCAAGAGCTAATAGACCAATTAAAATTAATGGCAACTACCTTGCAACTTCAAAGTCAGGCAGACACTGCTACAAAAAAGCGTCATTTTCGTTCTCCTCGCACTCAGGCGCTACGGGCGTTAGAGCTAGCCCACCAGGAAAACCTTACTGAAGTTGCTGGGGAATTAGAGCAGGTACTAAATTCTTACTCACATAGTAATCTCAGGCAAGAAGATTGGCTGGATTTAGATCAGTTGGTAAGTTTTTGGCAAAGAACAAAATCTGGATCACCGCTCCAAGGTAATCTTCATAAAGTGGATGGAATGTTACAAGCTTCTACCTTGTTGCCACCAGAAGCATCTACGTCTCAAAAGATTGGGGAAGCATCTCCCCAGCCGCCGCCAGCGCCCGATCGCGTTAGTGTGTTTTGGGCATTGCTACTGCTATCAGCTCAATCCAAAGTAGAGTTACATCAAGAGGAGTTCTATCAAGAGATTAAAATTCGGACGCTAGGAGCAACAGAAGCGCTTCTGCGCCCGCCAGAGCAGAATAATGGCTAGAATCCTTTGATACTAATTTAATTGAATTGAGAAAATCTTGCAAAAGAAGTGCTACTTTCAAAAAACGGTAATTTCTCACTGTCAGTGGTTTTAGTGATGACTCTAACCGGAAATTGATCAATGATTAGAAATCAAATAACTAAAATGAATTGGCTTGAGGTTGAGGAGTAAATATTTATGAAAGCTATGATTCTGGCTGCTGGCAAAGGTACGAGGGTACGTCCAATTACCTATGTGACTCCTAAACCAATGATTCCGATTCTGCAAAAGCCAGTAATGGAATTTCTCTTAGAACTGCTACGCCATCATGGATTTGACCAGATTATGGTCAACGTTAGTCATTTAGCTCACGAAATTGAAAGCTATTTCCGCGATGGACAACGTTTTGGCGTGGAAATTGCCTATTCGTTTGAAGGACGAATTGTAGACGGTGAACTAATGGGAGAAGCGATTGGTTCGGCTGGAGGTATGCGCCGGATTCAGGATTTCTCGCCTTTCTTTGACGATACTTTTGTTGTTTTGTGTGGTGACGCTTTAATTGACCTTGATTTAACGGCGGCGGTGAAGTGGCATAAAGCAAAAGGTGCGATCGCTACTGTAGTTATGAAATCTGTTCCCCATGAGGAAGTTTCTAGCTACGGTGTTGTTGTTACTGATGAAGATGGTCGCATCAAAGCATTCCAAGAAAAACCTGCGGTAGAAGAAGCTCTGAGTACCGATATTAATACAGGAATTTATATTTTTGAGCCAGAAATATTAAATTACATTCCTTCTGGTCAAGAGTATGACATTGGTAGCCAGTTGTTTCCCAAGTTAGTAGAAATAAATGCGCCTTTTTACGGTATTTCTATGGACTTTCAATGGGTAGATATCGGCAAAGTTCCTGACTACTGGCAGGCGATTTGCGGCGTTTTGATGGGTGAAATTAAAAATGTGGAAATTCCTGGTAATGAAGTGCGAGAAGGCATCTACACAGGATTGAATGTTGCCGTAAATTGGGACAAGGTAGATATTAAAGGTCCAGTTTACATCGGTGGCATGACACATATTGAGGACGGCGCGAAAATTGTCGGACCAACGATGATTGGTCCTAATTGTTGGATTTGTAGTGGCGCTACGGTGGAAAATAGTGTAATTTTTGAATACTCGCGACTCGGACCTGGAGTACGCTTAGTTGACAAGCTGGTTTATGGGCGCTATTGCGTTGATAAGACTGGGGCAATGATCGATGTCCAAGCAGCAGCTTTAGATTGGCTGATTACTGATGTGCGTCAGGCGCTGCCATCAGAACCGCCGTTAGAGCGGCAAGCGATCGCGGAGTTGCTCAGAAGTGACGCTAGCTAAGGCTAGTCACTAGGAAAAGAAGATTAAGAAGCTACTAGGCTTTTCTTCTTTTCTTTTTTAGTTACCCAAACTTTTCACATCTTCAACCATCTTTTTAGCGGTTGAACCATTTAAAACCACGCACGTATTATTGTTACTGGGGCGCTAGGATTCGAACCTAGGGAATGGCGGGACCAAAACCCGCTGCCTTACCACTTGGCGACGCCCCAATGAATTTACTTTAATTATCTTAGCAGTCAGTGGCGGCAGAATGTCAACTGGTTTGAGATTTTCTAATTTACCTTGTCTCTATACTTTGTGCGTATAGGAATTTTTGCTTCTGAATTTACACTCCTTATTCTAAAAGCTAAAATTGCTGTTCTTCAGAAGATTTGCCGTCACTGACTGGTGTGGTACTAAGTTATCAACTCAGGCAGGATAAATCCGCAAGCGACGGTTAGGTTCATCGCCAAAGCTATTCGACTTCAGGCGATAATGTTCCACAAGTTCGTGCTGCATTTTCCGCACTTTAGCCGAGCGGGGTAGTAACTCTACAGGCTGTCCTTTGGGAATTACAATCTGCTCTACGGCAAGTCTAGCTTCTTCTAGGGCATCAATTTCATCTTCACTACCATTTTGACTAAACAAGCTAAGTTCGCGTTCATCGGTTGCATCAGGTTCATCTATATTCAACAATCGCCGCAAGCTGCGAGTAATTTGCGGAATGGTACTAGCTTTAATCATGTGGATGGGAACCTGACGTACTCGCGCAATGTGGCGTAACTTGGAGTGGTTTTTGACGTGCGATCGCAGTGCTAAAATTGCATCCGCACTATCAATATCTTTAGTCAGGACTACGGGTAAGTTGAGTACCTGGATTACCTGTTCCAACTGGTGGCGGCTAACACCATACGGGTAAACGTGCAACGGCAAATCTTCGCCATTAGGTCCAGGGCTTTGAGTAAAATAACCAAAGCGATCGCTCTGCTCGAAAGACTCATTCAGCAATCGCTCAAATTCTCGTTCTCCTACTGGTTCGCGCTCCTTAGCGGGAGACAGTGGTAACATTTGTCCATCTGCACGCCATCCTGTTACTTTTAACCCAGGCTCAAGCCGAGAGGCAAGCGATAAACTTTCTTCCCCTCTTAGCTCTTGTCCCATACTCCTTACTGGCGGCGCTTCCCGAGTAATTGTCACCGAGCCGTTGTCATTCACTGTTCTCACTTGCGGCGATGGCTGACGACCCCGCAGCAGGCTGTCTACAGTATCAGCAACACTTTCATGCACCACCCAGCGCTGGCGTTCCGACATTTCTACGGCAATTTCAAATGTTGGCGGAGCTTTGCGTTCTAAGACTGTTTTTTGACTGCGCCGCCGTCTAGCTTCGTCGTCTCCAAGTGTTACCGCTTGGATACCACCAACTAAATCAGATAGTGTGGGGTTTTTGATCAAGTTTTCGATTTGGTTGCCGTGAGCAGTTCCTACTAGTTGCACACCACGTTCCGCGATCGTCCGCGCAGCAAGAGCTTCAAGTTCTGTACCAATTTCATCAATCACAATCACTTCTGGCATATGGTTTTCCACTGCCTCAATCATCACTTGATGCTGGAGTTCTGGACGTGCTACTTGCATCCGTCGGGCGCGACCAATTGCTGGGTGAGGCACATCACCATCTCCGGCAATTTCGTTAGAAGTGTCAATAATCACGACACGCTTGTTCAGTTCATCTGCAAGAACACGAGCAATTTCCCGCAGAGCAGTTGTTTTACCCACACCTGGGCGACCGAGCATCAAAATTGATTGCCCAGTTTCCACTAAGTCACGGATCATGTGAATTGTTCCGTAGACAGCGCGACCAACACGGCAGGTTAGACCAATAATTTTACCCGTCCTGTTTCTAATGGCGCTGATCCGGTGCAGAGTCTGGGCAATTCCGGCGCGGTTATCCCCGCCAAATTCTCCTACTCGCTGGATACAATCATTTAGCTGTGCTTGAGAAACCAATGTTTCGGAAAGGTACTCTGCTGCTAACGGGAAGCGAGCTTCTGGGCGACGACCCAGATCCATAACTACTTCAATTAAACTGTCTAGATTAGGGTGCTGCTCTAAAATCAGTTGAAGTTCTTTCGGTAAAATGTCTAGCAATTTTTGGAGGTCGTCTGTAATCGTCATGCTTCCTAAAGTGACGTTAATAGCGATTTGGAGAACGTAAAAGAGCCTTTTTAGCCTGGCAATGACTTAATTTGAGCAACGAGAGAATCAGCAAGTGCTACAGCCTGCGAAAGTAATTGAGGTTCTGACTCTAAGCGAATCGGCATAATATTATGTTTATTCATTTCTATTGTCTCTAATTGAGCGAGAATCGGTGATAGTAAAACGCGCGCATAGCTACCGTAAGCAATACCAGAAATAGCTGATTGAGAGTAAGAGGCGGAGCTAACAATGCGCTTGTTCCCTTGTCTCCTTGTCTCCTTGTCCCCTTGTCCTGCTTTTACTGTCTTAAGTAATCCGGCTGCTCTCAGTTTGGTAACAGTGTAGCTATTTGTTCCGCCTGCTAACTGTACATAACCGGGTAAGTTGGCAGCTAAAACTTTTTGAGCTAATTTCACAGCTGCCAAAGTTGTGCCATCACCAATGTCACCGCTCATCGGTCGCCCGTCAGTCTGCCAGATTAAGGGGCAAGGAAGCGGGGTAATTAAGTTATAAAGGCTCCAAAGGTAATCAATCATGCCTTGTCCATCAGGACAGCTTATTGCTACTAGCTTAAGTCTATTTATCCAAGGTGCGATCGCCTTCCATAAGCGTTCAAATTCTGTCTCGCGCCCTACTTGAGTATGAATTTCGATTGCATCTATCCCTGTTGATAATATTAAAGGTGCAATTTCTGCTGGTGTTGATACATAAGAGCGGGTATAAATCAACTGTTGCGGACAAATGGGTAAACACCGACCACAACCATAGCAGCGCTCTGGCACTACTCCCGAAGCTTCATTGCCCTGAAAAATAATCGCCCCAGCCGGACAAATTCTTTCGCAAGGTCGGGGGCAGTCTGGGGGACAATCAGCTGAGTTAAACTGAGCTTTGCGAAAATGGGGATCTTGTCCATCGTTCAAGCTCACCATCAACAGAGGTAATTGGGGCGATCGCCATCCTTGACTTTGGTTAGCAGCCATTATGTCACTAGCAACTTGTAGCGCTTCCTGAGCTGCTGCAATTACAGCCGAGTCAGCTGCCACATCAATACAGTCAGCACCAGCTAATGTATAAGCCAATGTTAAATTTCTAACCGCAGGTAGATGTTGAAAGCTAGCACCGCAGATCAGCTTGAACCAGTGTCCTGCCTTTAATGAATCTAAGGGTTTGTACAGATTGCTCACACTTCCATGCTAATGTGTGACTCCCAAAATTAGCAGGTCTTAAGCTAAATTCTACCTAAATAGTCATTAGTCACCAGGGAAGAAGGATTCTGCATACCCAAGGTAGGCAAGAGGCGTGGAGGATATAACTAATGACCAAGGACTAATGACTCTGTGAAAGAGTTTGCTTTAGCTAATAATTGTTTGAGTAATGTCTGTGTCTACTAATAATCTTGCTGCGCCAATGTATTGATTTGTAAAGCATATTATCTACTCTAGTTGTGTCCAATAATTACCATCCTTGGGCAATAGAAGTTACTGCATCGTCACTATTATCCTTAATCACTAATTGGTTGGTTGTATGAGATAAATTCACCCCATCTAAGGAAGTGAAATTAAGACTGTTGTCACCAGTTCCGGTAATGTCGATTGTCTCAAAAGTAATAATTTTGGTGTTGGCAATAGCTGTTAAATCGAGATTAATATTGCTAGATTCAAATTGTCCCTGCTTAAAAACTAGGATAATTATCTAAAAATAGGTAAATGAAAGAAAGTTTTAAGCAAAGCAATTGAATAAATAAATCAGCTAATTAATAGTTATGAGAGCCAGAATAGAGAATATGGTTGTTTTCCTTAATAAAGAGGATGTGCCAGAGTTTAAAAAAGGTGGCTCTGTAGTGCGAAATAGTTATTTTTGGGCGCTACGCTCAATTGCAGGGCAAGCTTCGCGTTATCGTGACTGGGAATACGAATCAGAGGTATGGCTAGCACTTTCTAGAATGCTGCTGTCTTTTAGTGAGTCTGGCTATCTTGGTTTTAAAGAAACTACTCTAGAGTTTGAGCGATCGCAAGGGGAAATTCCACCTGAACTGCGACCTGTCGCAACTTGGGAGTAACTTACTTTTAATACCAACACTAGCCCTATTGCCTTGCTGGGAAATCTCTGTTATTGCGGCGCTGAGATTTTTAATAGGTTGCTCGACACAGACAGGATTTTTTGTTAGTATATTCTTATAATAGAAATCTGTTCAAAAATTTTATTTGCGCTAATATCTCCATTATAAAATAATAGCAAAAAGTGGCTAGAAGCGCCAGCGTAAAGTAACATTTTGTCTTATAGCTATTCAGTAGCTAAATTTTTAGCTTTACTAACCTAAGAAATTGGCTCAAAAACCATTTGGGGAATAAGTAGTTGCCCATCTGGGGAATTGGCTAATCGAGCAATGCCTAAAAAATGACCGTCTTGATGGTGAATTGAGATATCGGTAGAGAAATTAGCTAAATCGTTCCAGAGGACGCGCTGACCTTGACACCATTTTTGGGCAGTTGTTGATGGTAGTGTAATAGAACTAAGGTGTTGCAACAGAGCTGCTGGTGGAATCGGGTTGAAACTTCCTTGTTGTAGAGCAACTTCTAATTGATCAAGAGTCAGACTATTTATTAAATCAAAGCCACTACTGGCAGTACGAGTCAAAGCGGCGAGAGTGCCACCAGTTTGTAGCACTGCACCTAAGTCACGCGAGATCGCCCGAATATAAGTACCAGCACCACAAGCGATCGCTATATCCAATTGAGGAAAATCTCCATCGCGCCAGTCCAAAATTTCAATGTTGAACACATCAACTGTTCGCGCCGCAACTTCAATTTTTTTCCCAGCTCGTGCTAACTCGTACAAACGTTTACCCTGTACTTGAATTGCGCTGTAACTAGGCGGAATCTGCTCAATTTTTCCTTCAAAGGATTTAAGCGCTGCTTTCACTGTTTCTAAACTTAATCCGGATACTGGCGCTTGTGTAATAATTTCTCCTGCTAAATCATCTGTTGTGGTAGTAATACCTAGTTGAATCGTTGCTTTATAAGCCTTGTCTTGCCGCAGATATTGTAATAGTCGCGTTGCCTTACCCAAAGCAAGTGGTAAAACTCCTGTAGCAGCTGGATCTAAAGTTCCTCCATGTCCTACACGCTTAAGTTGCATTAGCCGTCGTACCCGCGCTACGCAATCATGAGACGTAAATCCAACTGGCTTGTTTAAATTTAGGAAACCTTGCACGTATTGGTATTATAGCAAGACGGATTCAGATTAGGACAGTCTAATCAGCGCTCCTCATTGAGCTATAAGCCTTTTAAAAAAGCTGATAGCTGATAGCTGATAGCTAATTGCTATATCAGCAGAGGATTACCTAAATCTTCCCTAAAAAATATAACGTTTTTTGTAGGTTGTAGTAAAACTTTAAAGAAAATGACAGGAGAGTAGGGCATAGGTGTAGTTGCTGCTCTCAATTGTTACAGTTACTGAATCTGTAGCAATCAAATCCTCAACATTGGAGCAAATTATCACGTCGTTAGTTTGGAACAATTTGGACAATATTTTATCTATGCTATCTTCTTGTCCGTCTGGGTTATTGCTGTGACCTACTCCAGATAGTAGCAACAGAACAAGTAACCATTGTGTTAATTTAATCATCTAATCATAGCTGCCTTGACGCGATCGCTGTATACACAAAACACGAAATACAATGAGCCTAATAAGAAATTCGGTATATAGAGATGAAGCAGCTAACTAGAATCACTTTCAATTCAGCAGTAATGGGTGGTAAACCTTGTATTAGAGGCTTGCGAGTAACTGTTGGTATGGTAATCGGGCTAATGGCATCGGGACACTCTACAGCAGAGATTTTAGCAGCCTATCCATACTTAGAAGCGGAAGACCTGCGCGAAGCGTTAGCTTATGCGGCTTGGCGTGTAGAAGAGAGAGAATTACCCCTGATAAAGTGAAAATCCTCATTGACATGAATCTTTCCCCTACATGGTGTGAGGTGTTTGCAAAAAATGATTTTGAGGCAGTCCACTGGTCTAGTATTGGCGATCCACGAGCAGAAGATCGTACTCTTATGGAGTGGGCGCGTGCTAATGGTTATGTGGTTTTCACCCATGACTTAGATTTTGGGGCAATACTAACTGCTACTCAAGCTGCAAGCCCCAGTGTTGTTCAAGTTCGTACTCAAGATACTTTGCCAGCTAGCATAGGGAACTTGGTTATTGAGGCATTGCGTCAGTTTGAGTCTGAGTTAAAAGAGGGTGCTTTGCTGATCTTAGATGAAAATCGCTCCAGGGTTCGAATTCTGCCAATATCACGATAAAAATGCGAGGTAGTTATCTATTCCACTCGTTCTAGTTGAGCAATTCTAGGGTCAATAATTTTTTGTCCCAGACTAGGAAACTTAATTGCTAGAGAGATTTTATTACCTGCGCCGAAGATATGGGTTATTTCACCGATACCAAAGGTTTTGTGGAGAATGCGATCGCCTACTTGCCAATGAAGCTGACTTGTAGAAACGCCGGGAATATCTTGACTGCTACGCCCCGAGTTTATTGGCGCGACATTACGTGATCGCTCTCGACTAGGGTACTGATTGTAACTACTAGTAGACTGTCTAGAAGTTAATAATTCTTCTGGTAATTCTTTGAGAAACTGGGAAGAAACGGCAGGTTCGCGGGAACCGTACAAACGACGCTCCCGCGCATGAGAAATATACAACTGATCAATCGCACGAGTTATACCTACATAACACAAACGGCGCTCTTCTTCTAAAGCATTGGGATCGTCTAAAGAGCGGAAGTTAGGAAATAACCCTTGCTCTAGCCCTACAAGAAACACAACCGGAAATTCTAGTCCTTTAGAAGCGTGTAGCGTTAACAGTGAAACTGCTGTTTGTCCTTCTTTTAAGTTATCCAAGTCAGAAGTTAGGGCGGTACTTTCAAGAAAGGCGCTTAAAGAAGTCGCGTCTTCGGTTTCTTCTTCAAATTGCAATACGGCGTTATAAAGTTCTTGGACGTTTTGCAATCTATCTAGGCTTTCGTCTGTTCCCTGATTTTGCAAATCTCGGACATAACCGGAGTCTTCCAGCACTCCTTGGACAATTTCTGATGGTTTAGTGTCCGTTTGTGCTTGCCAGTGGCGAATTAGTTGCGTAAAGCTGTTAACACCTTTAGAGGAGCGTCCTGCCAGTGTATTAACTGATGTTTCATCACTGAGGATTTCCCACAGAGGCAAGTTTAATTGTTGGGCAGCGTTGATTAGTGCATCAATCGTGGCTTTACCAATGCCGCGACGTGGAGTATTAATTACTCGTAACAAACTAAGAGTATCAAACGGATTGACAATAGCACGTAGATATGCAATTACGTCTTTAATTTCTTTGCGATCGTAAAACTTCAACCCGCCGACAATTGTATAAGGAATGCCTGATCGCACTAATGATTCTTCAAATGGGCGAGACTGAGCATTAGTCCGATAAAGAATAGCGAAACTACCCCAGTGCATCTCTGCATCTTGGCGTTCTATTGAACGTAGTTGATTGACGACAAATTGAGCTTCCGCAATTTCATCCTCCGCTTTGTAAAGATAAATCTGCTCACCTGCGCCGCGTGTAGGTTTAAGAACTTTATCAATGCGTTGCGTATTATTTGAAATTAACTCATTAGCTGCTGCTAAAATATTTTCTCTAGAACGATAGTTTTCCTCTAGCTTTACCATTGTGCGCGTGTCTTCGTCAGGTAAGCCGTCGCCAAAATCTTCTTGAAATTCCAGTAGAATTGTAAAGTCTGCCATCCGAAACGAATAGATAGATTGATCGGCATCACCTACTACAAAAACAGAGCGATTTTCCCAATTCCACTGATTCTTTCTAGTTTCGCCATTTGTTACTAATAAGCGAATTAAATCGTATTGAATCCGGTTCGTATCTTGATATTCATCTACTAAAATATGGCGAAATTTCTGATGCCAGTAGCCTAATACTTGCTCATTTTGTTCAAATAGTCGTACCGGAACTAGAATTAAATCATCAAAATCTAAAGCGTTGTTTGTTGCTAAAGCATTTTGATAGTAACTATAAACTTCGGCAATTACTCGTCCGCGATAAGTTGGCTGTTCTTTCTCAAAGTCTTGGGGTGATAAACCTTGGTTTTTGGCATTGCTGATCGTGTAGCGGACAGAACGCGGTTCAAATTTTTTGTCATCCAAATTTAGTTGTTTAGTGACAATTTCTTTAACTAAGCTTTGAGCATCGGATTCATCAAAAATGGAAAAGTTACGATTCCAGCGTCGTCCTTTGTCGTCTTGGTATTTTTCAATATCAAACCGTAAGATACGGGAAAATAAGCTGTGAAACGTGCCAATCCACAAATCTTTGATGTATGTTTTGTAAACGTGCGATGCCAAAGTGGCGCTGCCAAGGGCAGTACGCAGACTTGTTTGTTCATGTTCTGCTAATTTTGCCAAAGGCTTACCATATTTCTGAACTGCTAGTTGTTCAGCAAATAATTTTTGAATGCGATCTTTCATCTCCCGCGCTGCTTTATTGGTAAAAGTTACAGCGAGGATATTTTCGGGATCGACGCGGTGCTTGAGAATTAGATTAGAAATACGATAAGTAAGCGCTCTGGTTTTACCGGAACCAGCTCCAGCAACCACTAATAAAGGACCGCAATAATGTTCTACTGCTTGGCGTTGACTGGGGTTGAGGTGACTAAGAAAATCAGTGGTTGTGGTCATAAGGTGTAAGATGTGCGATCGCGCTCATATTAACGCTTCACACATAGTATCTCTTGTTTTTAGAGATCATCTGGATTAACGCCAAGTTCTCGTAATTTCGCCGCTAGACGTTCCGCTCGTTCAGCGCGTTCTTCGGCAGTGGGGATTCTTTTGCCAGCGTTGTCATACCAGTACAACCACTCACGGGTACGTGCTGTATAAGTGCCGCGCTCTCTACCAATTCCTAAGTTAATCTCAGGTAGCCATATAGGATTACCGTGCTGTAACACATACTCTCCATTTTCTAGCCGATACACTTCCAGAGGTTCTTTACGACGGCGACGGGGAGCATAAATTACGTAGTAGAGTACGCCTAGTTGAGCATATTGTTTTTTCTTTCGGCTGTACTCGCGGCTACGAGTTTTAGAAACAACTTCCAGCATCAGAATTGGAATAATTCCATTTTCTTCCCAGAGAACGTAACTTAGCCGCAAGTCTTCGTCGAAAATCCGCTCTATTCCTAAACTTAAGAAGCCATCAGGTACTAGGGGAGGCTGATCGGGATCGTAATAAATGCCCATATCTACGCCAAAAAACCAATCGTTGCGATCTTGCCAAATCAGCGCCAGTACCCCATCTAGTAAGTTAGGAATTAGATTTTGCAGTTCATTATCCACAGGGGTATCGTCTGAGTCGGGTAATTCCTCAGCAGAAGGTAGGCAAGCAAGCGGATTGTACTTGAACATAAACCTTTGTCCTATGCTATGAGTCTATGTTATCTCTGCGGCTCTTGTGGGTGAGGTGGCGATGCCCCTTGGGCGGGCGAACGCCATCGCGCTTGGATATCTTCAATAATTAATAACTTCCATTGCAGATACTAAAGAGGCTATTTATAAACTAAATTTGAGCAAAATCAATATCTTTAACACCCAATCTTAAATCTGTGCTGTTATATATACTCATCATGAAAATTTTATAAAGGCACGGGAGCAGAATGCAATCAGCAGATGAGTTGTATCAGCAGGCACGGCAGCGTTGGTTAGAAGTCATTGACTTGTCCGTTTACGATGATCAAAACATTATTTACGACACGATATCCATTTTGGAAAAAGCACTACGGCAAGATCCCACACATATTAAATCTCTCACCTTACTCACTTAATTGGTGATGCAGTTAGGTGCGTGTGCAGAAGCAAAGGAGATGATTGACAAGTTGAAGTTGCTGGAACCTGAAGAACTTGAACACCAAAAGCAACTTGAGGTACTACAAAGAGACAATTCAGATCAGATTTGCAGTTATTTAGCAAGGCGGTGGAATGATTTTAAGCAAGAGTGAGGACGGTAATTGAAGGTTATATGTTAGATTCTTACCAGGAAGAAGGAGGAAAGTCTGATGCAGTCGGGGAGAAGCATTTGGCAAAGGATAGGAGACCTAGCCTTTCCTGGAGGTTCTATGATTGTGGGGGGATGGTTGCTGATCCATGGTTTTTCAAATTATCAAGTTGCAGTAACTTTCAAAGATAAAGCTCTTTTAACTACGGGTATTATCACTGAAACTACAACGCAATCAAACCTGGCTTCAAGTGGTTTGTCTGCTGCTCCGCCTTCGTATGTCTCAACTATTCAGTTTAAGACTGAAAAAGGAGAAGCAGCCCAGTTCAAAGCTCATGATATTTGTTATGAAGGTTTTCGACTGAACTCCTGTGATGGGAAAGACGTGCAGGTCTTATACGCTTCTGATAACCCTCAATTGGCAATGGTAAAAGGAGGTTCTAGTCCTATGGATAAAGTTAAGCAAGCCATTGGATTAGGGTTATTTATGCTCCTTGGCGGCATAATGATTTCTATATCAGAGCTAAAGAAGTACGGCGGATGGTTCAGATCAGAGCAGCATAGATGATGCATTTGAAGATTCTAGAACTAGCCTCCAGCAGCCTAAGACGGCGTTGGAGCCGAACAAGCTTATCGGTTTGAGTTTAGTGTTATCTGCGTTGGCTCAACTAGGGCGTTAGCTATTTGAGTTGTTGGCAAGGACTGCTGCAATTCACATTCACAGCGAAAACACAAGCGCGATCGCTTTGAGCAAAAAATATGAGCATTAACTCAATTCCGGTTAACAGGACTAAGGGCATAAGCAACAACGATCGCTGCCAATACCCTCACTATACCAAGGAACTCTAGAATTGCTACAAGCATGGAAAATAACGTAAGCTCTTTATCTCCTAACTTGTTGTTTCCAATTGAGCATATTAGAAACTAAGGATTTTAGACTTTTAAGCAGCAATCTAAAATCCGATAATTTATCCTATTGAAGCTGAAACTGGCTGACTTATTGCTGCCTTTAATATCTCTGCCTTATCAGTTTGCTCCCAAGGCAAATCTAAATCAGTGCGTCCAAAATGACCGTAAGCGGCGACATCTTGGTAGAAGCGACCACTGCGTTCCGATGGCAAGCGCTGTAAATTAAACGCTTGGATAATTCCGGCTGGACGCAATTCAAAATGCTGGAGCACCAATTCTAGCAAGCGATCGTCATCAACTTTACCAGTACCAAATGTTTCCACTAAAATACTAACTGGTCGCGCTACACCTATTGCGTAACTTAGTTGGACTTCACACTTATCTGCCAACCCAGCAGCAACAATATTTTTCGCAACATAGCGACAAGCATAAGCGGCACTGCGGTCTACTTTTGTAGGGTCTTTCCCAGAAAATGCGCCGCCTCCATGCCGCGAGTAGCCACCGTAAGTATCAACGATAATTTTTCGTCCCGTCAGACCAGAATCTCCCTGGGGACCGCCGACCACAAATTTGCCTGTAGGATTAACTAAAAAGCGCGTTTGGTCATCAGTCTGAATTTCGCAGTCGGCAAAAATCGGTTCTACTACCGTTGACCATAAATCTTCTTTAATCTTTGCTTGAACTGCGGTTTGGTCGGTAATGTCGCCAATACTAGATGTATGCTGAGTTGAAATTAGAATTGTATCAATACCTACAGGTCGTCCGTCTTCGTAGGTAACGGTCACTTGAGTTTTGCCATCTGGTCGCAGGTAGGGTAATTGACCAGTTTTTCGGACTGCTGCTAGGCGGCGAGAAATTCGGTGCGCGAGGCTAATAGGTAGAGGCATCAGCTCCGGCGTTTCGTTACAGGCGAAGCCAAACATTAGACCTTGATCGCCAGCACCAATTGAGTCAAATTTTTCTTCGCTATCCTGTTCCCGACTTTCGGCGGCAGTGTTGACTCCCTGAGCAATATCAGGAGATTGTTCATCTAAAGCTACTAAAATTGAGCAGCTATTAGCAGAAAAACCGTTATCGACATCGGTGTAGCCAATATCAGCAATTTTCTTGCGAGCAATATCAACGTAATTTACCTGAGCTTTGGTAGTAATTTCACCTGTGATTAATACCAAACCTGTATTGACTACGACCTCTGCTGCGACTCGGCTAGTAGGGTCTTGGGCTAATAGTGTATCTAAGATAGTGTCAGAAATTTGATCGCAGATTTTATCTGGATGACCTTCGGTGACGGATTCTGATGTAAATAGATAGCGACGAGACAAGGGCAATTCCTCCTGGGATAGCTAGGCTGACGAAGTTTTGGTGATCAGTTCAGTTATATTAGTTTGTCATCATAACAACATTTCTCACATCCAGAAGTAGCAGCCTTCCCAATGTTTTAAAACATCTAAACAGTAAAGCAGCAACTTGGTGTAGTTGAATATCTTATATCATCTGTCTTAGGATAGGTATATTTATCCAGCTAAGTCAAGCTTGGAGAATTTGGATTTCGCTTAGTTGGGCGATCGCAACATCTGCTGTATCTAAATGCACTGCTGCTGGGTTGCCCCAACAAATGCCAATACAACCCGCCGCGCCAGCTGCCCGCGCCATTTCAATATCACCAACTGAATCTCCTACCATTAAGGTGGCACTCGGTTCTACCTCTAGTTTTTGGCAAGCTTGGAGAAACAAAGCCGGATCAGGTTTACTTAGACCTTGATCTACTCCCATTTGTAGCTGCACGTAATCATTTAGACAGTGATGCTCCACAAAAGCTTGTACCCGTGCAGTTGAAGCTGCTGAAAGAATTCCTAGTTTTAATCCGGCTGCCGATAAATATTGCAGCACTTCTAAGCTACCAACAAATAGTGGTGAAGGTGCAGTACCAATGAATTGATCCGCTTCCTCAAAAGCGCGACGAGCGATTTCTTTTGACTCTAGCCACGATCGCCCTGTTTCCGCAATATAAGCAGCAGCAGCAATTTCAGTTTCGCCGCGACTTCCCACCGCTAACAACCCAGTTGGATCAAGCTGATCGTCTTGGATACCAAACGCCATTAATAGCGGCTCACCAATTCCCGGAATTTGAGCATCAATTAAGCGCGATCGCTTTTGTCCTAGAGAGCGCAAATACGCTTGCGAATCTTCTAAAGTGCCATCTTTATCAAACACAATTGCCTGAATATTAGAAAACTTAACATTTTGACATTGAATAGTCGCCAAGAAACATTACCCCACTCAAAGATTCATCCACAAAAAAAGAGGGATTTACCCTCCTTCAATAAAACCTAAATTTCTAGCTAATTACTAAACTTCTTCCACAGCTGCGACTTCTGCTAAATCTGTAGGAGCTTCTACAGAGGAAGTTGGGATGTCTTCTTCAGCTACATCCTCGACAGCCGATGGAATATCTTCCTCAGATATATCTTCCACAGCCGATGGAATGTCTTCCTCAGCTACATCTTCCACAGCCGATGGGATGTCTTCTTCAGCTACAGCCTCGTCGCCAACAGCGCCGCCTTGCTGTTTAGCTAGCATCTGTTCTCGATACTTAGCCGCCATTTCTTCTGCCTGATCGTAAACTATCTGACGGTCTTTAATCATATCTCCTGGTTCCGGCTCTAGCTGTTTTGTAGATAGAGAAATACGACCTCGTTCCGCGTCTAAGTCAATGATCATAACTTTCACTTCATCATTGACATTGAAAACACTGTGAGGCGTATCGATATGATCGTGGGAAATTTCGGAGATGTGCAACAAACCACTCACGCCGCCAATATCAATGAAAGCACCGTAAGGTTTAATACCGCGTACAGTACCAATGACCACCTCACCAACTTCCAGGCGATTCATCTTCCGCTCAACCAAGGCGCGGCGGTGGCTAAGAACAAGGCGGTTACGATCTTCGTCTACTTCCAAGAATTTCAATGGTAGTTCTTCTCCTACCAAATCTTCCTTGGGTTTGCGGGTACTGATATGGGAGCCAGGAATAAAGCCGCGTAATCCTTCAATTCGCACCAATGCGCCACCACGATTGGTAGCAAATACACCAGAACGGACAGTCGCATCTTCTGTTTGCAACTGCCGCACCCGCTCCCAAGCGCGCATATATTCGATCCGGCGAATCGAAAGCGTTAGTTGTCCATCTTCATTCTCGTCAGTAAGAATAAAGAATTCCCGCGTTTCATTAGCTTGTAAAACTTCTTCCGGGCTATCTACCCGGTTAATCGACATTTCTTGAATTGGGATATAAGCTGCTGTTTTAGCACCAATGTCAATCAGAGCGCCCCTCGGCTCGATACTGAATACAGTACCAGCTACAGTATCACCTGGACTGAAGTGATAGTCGTATTTGTCGAGCAGAGCTGCAAAATCGTCGTGGGTAAAGCCTATTTCTGTAACAGTTGATTTCTGATTGACCATGCTGGTTGTTTCCTGCTATTAATCTCCGTAAGTTTTTGCCTCCTATCGATGTATATGTACGCCGGGATAGGCACTTTACAGCTACATCTTAATTCCATCCTAGCGTAGGAGAGCTAATCTAAACGCATAAGCGTCCAGACAGATCATTATACCTGACTCCTAAGAGTGCGTGAACTCATATGTTGAATGCGTTGCTGAGGTAGGTTCTGTTACTGCTTGCTCTTGGGCAGGCGAAATACAGTTATTGTGGCGAGAAAGATCGTCTAATGTTTCTACAAAATCTCGAATTCCTTGAAATTGGCGATATACAGAAGCAAAACGCACATAGGCAACTTCACTTAATGACTTAAGCTGTTGTAGAACTAATTCTCCAATTTCTAAACTCTTAACTTCTCGGACAGCGCGTTGTTGAAGTTGAGATTCAATTTCATCTACTAGTGCTTCTAGCCGTAAATTAGGAATTCCGGTTTTTTGGCAAGCGTGCAGAATTCCCCGCAGTAATTTTGAACGATCAAACAACTCTCGCTCACCGTTTTGCTTCAGTACAGTAATTGGTAAAAACTCAATCCGTTCGTAAGTAGTAAAGCGACGTTGGCAACTTAAACATTCTCGCCGTCGGCGAATACTTTGTCCTGCTTCTGTTGAACGTGACTCAAGCACTCGGTTATCTGGATGCTGACAGAAAGGACATTGCATAAATGCGTCCTTTAACAAGTTAATAAAGAGGGTATACCTCAAGCGTAAAACTAATATACAAATATCCGCTGCTACCTTTGTAGTAGCAGCGGTTTTATGCTATGGAGTTTAAGTTCATTCAGTGAAAGAATTTACTTTTCAATTCGGGGTGGTTCCCGAAAAGCGATCGCAAAGAATAGAGTTCCGATTGCCAGCGCCAAAATTAAAATGTAAGCAATGCTTTCCATACTAAATCCTATTCCACAAAACTATTAATCATAGTCTACCAAGCAAAAGAAAAGAACGGCTTAACTAATTGCTTAGGTAATCATTGCCAAAGTAATTGTTTAACCGTTCTTAACATAAAGCATCCGTAGAGATTTAATTCAAGTGCAAACTTAAAGTAGTGCGCGATCGCCCTAAAGTTTTAACTGGTCGCGCTTTCGTGAGTCCCCCACCATACATAAAAGTTGGTGGAGGAGGAACGCCGCGCACTCTCCTGGGTACTGGGGACTGGGAAAAAGTTTTTTCAAATTTGGTGGTGGGTAAAACCGAACACCAGAATATGCGCGATTTTACACATAGTACCACTACCCTAATCCCCAGTCCCTTTTACGTTGCTTCCTTCTTGCGGCTTGTCAAGTCACCCACTTTCTGGAATACACCCCACTCGATCTGCTCTTCACTGAGGTCTGGATCAACACCAGCAAACACATCTCTATAGAGGGTGCGAGCGCCATGCCAGAGATGACCAAAGAAGAACAACAGAGCAAATACAGCGTGACCGAAGGTAAACCAACCTCTGGTACTGGTGCGGAATACACCATCAGAGTTTAAAGTTTCCCGGTCAAATTCAAAAATTTCACCTAATTGGGCGCGACGAGCATACTTCTTGACATCTGCTGGATCATCAAAACTTTGACCATCCAAATTACCGCCGTAGAAGCTGACGTTAACACCAGTTTGCTCAAAGCTGTACTTAGATTCAGCACGACGGAAGGGGATATCCGCGCGCACAATGCCATCTTTATCAGTCAAGATTACTGGGAAAGTTTCAAAGAAGTTAGGCAGACGACGAACTGATAATTCACGTCCTTCGCCATCTTTGAAAACCGGATGACCTAGCCAAGACTGAGCCAGACCATCGCCTTTATTCATCGGACCTACGCGGAACAAACCACCTTTTGCTGGGTTGTTGCCCACGTAGTCGTAAAAGGCAAGTTTTTCGGGAATCTCTGACCAAGCTTGTGCAAGAGTTGCACCTTCAGCAGTTCTTTCTTGCACACGGCGATCAATTTCCTGCTGGAAGTATCCCTGATCCCACTGATAGCGGGTAGGTCCAAACAGTTCAATCGGCGTAGTGGCATGACCGTACCACATTGTGCCAGCAACAACGAAGGCAGCAAAGAAGACGGCAGCAATACTGCTAGAAAGTACGGTTTCGATATTCCCCATCCGTAGGGCTTTGTAGAGCCGTTCCGGTGGACGAACACTCAAGTGGAATAAACCAGCAATAATGCCAACGATCCCAGCAGCAATATGGTGAGCGACAACGCCACCAGCATTAAAGGGGTTAAAGCCTGCTGGTCCCCATTCAGGGGCAACAGGTTGGACGCTACCAGTTAGACCGTAAGGGTCAGAAACCCACATTCCAGGACCAAATAGTCCTGTTAGGTGAAAAGCACCAAAGCCAAAGCAAAGTAGACCAGACAAAAGCAAATGAATGCCAAACATTTTTGGCAAGTCAAGAGCGGGTTCTCCGGTACGGGGGTCTCTAAAAAGTTCTAAGTCCCAGTAAACCCAGTGCCAAACGGCAGCTAAGAATAACCACCCAGAAAGGATAATATGAGCGGCGGCAACGCCTTCAAATGACCAAATTCCGGGATCGGTGGCAGCACCACCAGTAACGTTCCAACCACCCCAAGATTGGGTAACGCCCAAACGTGCCATAAAGGGCAGTACGAACATCCCCTGTCGCCACATTGGGTTGAGAATCGGATCGCTGGGATCAAAGATCGCCAGTTCGTACAGCGCCATTGAACCAGCCCAACCTGCTACAAGAGCAGTATGCATTAAGTGTACAGAAATCAGCCGCCCCGGATCGTTCAGAACGACTGTGTGTACTCGGTACCAGGGTAGTCCCATCGACTACGCTCCTCCTAGATTAGTTGTGTCTACAAGGCAATTTTTCAACTTTTTGTTATTGTTTGTTATTGCCAGATGCTGATTCCAATCACAGGTGTCTTTTTAAGTTAGACATTTGTTCGCGGTCAGCAAGCGTGGCAACACAAAACAAAAATGAGAATTATTAAAAAAGTGTAACTATTGCCTGAACCGAATGCAAGCTAAAGAAACAAGCGATCGCAATAGTTCGCCTAATTTCATCCGCCTTTTTACTGAACTAGAGATTGGATATTTACTGCCTGACATATTGCTTCTGCTGCACCCAGGCGCTCGATTATCTGTTCAGCAGTAAGCAGCCGTTTCAGCACGACTTGCCCAATCGCCTGCTCAACTGGCGCACCTGCGGCTGGAGCAATGATTTTTACCTCAACGGTTAAAATTACGTCCTCGACTTGATAAAGCCACAATTTCTCACTTGCTTGTACCAAACAAAAATTGAGGCGCTGAATATCTGGTTGCCGCCGCCAAGCGATTTCATTCCACAAACCATCAGATGCCCATACCCTGCCAACTGTCCAGCCATCAGTTAGAAAAAAATATTTCACATTCTTGGGCTACTAGAGTTGAAGTTGCTGTTTAACATAGCGCGATCTGAACGTTAAGTTATGAGCGCACGTCTGTTACTAGTTAGAGAATCGTTAGATAAGTCTGCGTCGGACTAATAGGTAAAAGCTTTAATCGTTGGTTTTGCAAGTCCAGTTCAACACCTAGTGCTTCTAGGGGAATAACTCCTAGTAAGGGTGCGCCACCGCCTGGGAGTTCCAAACACTCAAAAGTTCCCTCTCTCCCCAGCAAAGAAATTTTAGCATCCTGAAATATCCGAGCCTTCCCGATTCCTGTAGCCGTTTCAACATCCACTTCTTTTAACAGCTCTAAGCCTAGTTGAGCGATCACCTTAGAGGGTAGGCATAGAGTTGTAGCTCCAGTATCTACTAATACGTCATTTAAGGTGACAGAGCGCACTTGCTCAACAGGAATAAACCCCCTTGCTGCAAGAACCTCGTCTGGACGATTAGTAATAACCAACGTTGTCGTAATTTTACCCATCGAATTATTGGGGGTTAACAGCATAATCTTCCTCTGGGTTACTCTACTTCAAATATCGCTATTTTTTGTCGGAGTTGGCAAAGGCGATCGCGCTCCAATAATGTTTATAGGATTTTGCTTGTTCTAACGAAGAATTTTCATTTAAGGTGATCGCGCTTGCAAGCAATGCTTTATTTCTAAGTGAGTGCCTTTTTTTTAACTAATTTCTCAGATAATAAAGTTGTACTATTTTTTATATTCAACTTAATTTTATTGTAGTTAAAACTTATTTTACAACTCACCATTGATATTTTCATATTGGCGTTTGCACGCATAAGAGCAAAATTTGTAATTGCGGAAAGAGCCACCCTGTATAGGGTTACTTTTATAAGTTTTGCGGCAATGTTCACAAGCAAATGGAGTAGGAGGTACTATCCCTTCTTTAGGCGGCTTAATCTTTTCTAGTAATTCTGTAATATTGTTGCGTATTTTATAATCAGATTCTTCTAAAGCAAGTAAGCGGCTTTGGATCTCTGCCTGCACTGCTTCAAGCCTCTTTGAGATATTTATAGAAATAGAACGCACTTGCTCTTGTAGGGATTTAATTTCTCGGGCAAGGTGCTGAGTTAGTTGATTAGAATCTTCACTACTAGCTTTTAGGTAATGAAACAACTGTTGTGTTTGTACTAACTGATGCTCTAAGTCAACTAAAAGTGAGCTATCAGTTGTTTCTAATGAACTTATTGGTTGCTTTTGGATATCGCCCAATAATTCATATATAAATTTAATTTCATCACGAATCGAATTAATCTCAGAATTATCTAATACAGTAAAATGAGAAACTTTAATGTCTAGAGCTTGAAGTTGCTTATTCGAGGATTGAATCTCGTTTGAAAGGTGTTGATGAAGTTTTGTAGCGTCTATAGTGCTTGTTTGCAGCTGATTAACTAATTGCCCTAATTCTCCAAACTGGTGCTGTACGTCAGGTAATAGTGAGTTATAAAACTGTTTCTCTAAATCTTGTATTTGTCCTTCGATGCGGCTAGGAAACTCATTTTTATAAGTTTCCAAATTTGTTAAGCGACTTTCTATTTCTACTTGTTCTGAGCGATTAGGTAAGTATCTGATAGCTTCGTTAAGAAACTCTCGCTCTTTTGAGTATTGCTGCTCTAAGTTATTAACGATAGATTGATGCTGCTGAGTGACTTCATATAATCGTCGGCGATTGTTAGATAAGTTCAGACCTACAGCTAAAGATAGGGATAAAGAAGTTGCCGCAGCAAAAGCAACTTGCTGAAACACTAAGGAGGCAACAGAGCCACCAATAGAGCTAATAGCTAGTAAAGACTCTGCACTATTAAACCAACTCTGAGTTTTTGGAGCTGCGGGTTTTGGCATCGTTTTTCACGTTATACCGTTACATTTCAAGTAGCCCTTAATTCAAGGTCTTTATCAAGAGGTTTAACGAAGAATTTGCATTATCAAAGGTTTTAATGAAAAATTTGTGAAGCTGCCACTAAAGCTGCAATGTATAGGTTAAGTAGAGCCGCTAAGATAGGATGTGAGTCTCTGCTGCTCAAATTAAAGTTTTAGCTATGCGATCGCCCACCTCTATCCAATTCCAAGATACTTTTGATGTCATCGTCGTCGGTGCAGGTCATTCCGGTTGTGAAGCTGCGCTGGCAGCAGCGCGGCTAGGCTGTCGTACCCTACTTTTAACCCTTAACCTAGACAAAATTGCTTGGCAACCGTGTAACCCCGCCGTAGGAGGTCCTGCTAAATCTCAGTTAACTCATGAAGTGGATGCACTAGGTGGGGAAATTGGCAAAATGGCAGATCGCACCTACTTGCAAAAGCGTGTGCTGAATTCTTCTAGAGGTCCAGCTGTGTGGGCATTACGGGCGCAGACAGATAAGCGAGAATATGCCGCCGTAATGAAGGGAATTGTCGAGAACCAGGAAAACTTGACAATTAGGGAAAGCATGGTTACAGACTTAGTTTTGGGTGCTAACGAGCAAGTAATTGGTGTAGAAACTTACTTTGGTGTAGCATTCCAAGCACCTGCTGTGATCTTGACAACTGGCACATTTCTGGGTGGTCGGATTTGGGTTGGCAATAAATCAATGCCAGCTGGACGCGCTGGAGAATTTGCCGCCGAAGGGCTAACTCAAACACTGAATCAGTTAGGCTTTGAAACAGGGCGACTGAAGACGGGGACACCAGCACGAGTAGATAAGCGATCGCTGAACTATAGCAAGTTAGAACCTCAGCCTGGTGATCCAGAGGTGCGCTGGTTCTCTTTTGATCCGAATGTTTGGGTAGAACGCGAACAGCTACCTTGTTATCTGACTCGCACTACAGCCCAAACTCATGACATAATTCGGGATAATTTACATTTGTCGCCAGTATACGGCGGTTGGGTGGATGCTAAAGGACCGCGTTATTGTCCCAGCATCGAAGATAAAATTGTCCGCTTTGCGGATAAGGAAAGCCACCAAATATTTATTGAACCGGAAGGGCGAGATATTCCCGAACTGTATATTCAAGGCTTATCGACAGGCTTACCAGAAGCAATTCAACTGGCGATGTTGCGATCGCTTCCTGGTTTAGAAAACTGTGCCATGCTACGTCCAGCTTATGCAGTTGAATATGACTATTTGCCAGCAACTCAGTGTTACCCGACGCTGATGACTAAATTAATTGCCGGGTTATTTTGTGCGGGACAGATTAATGGCACAACTGGCTATGAAGAAGCAGCAGCGCAAGGCATTGTCGCTGGAATTAATGCGGCACGGTATGCTCAACATCAAGAGATGATTGTATTTTCCCGCGAGCAGAGCTACATCGGCACATTAGTTGATGATCTGTGTACAAAAGACTTGCGCGAACCTTATCGAATGCTCACAAGTCGCTCTGAGTATCGGTTGTTGCTGCGTTCGGATAACGCAGATCAACGCCTTACGCCATTAGGACGTGAAATCGGTTTAATTGATGATCGCCGTTGGCAGTTATTTAACTCCAAGCAAGCTAATATTACGGCGGAAAAAGAACGACTCCACACTACACGAGTAAAAGAACTCGATCCAATCGGACAAGCGATCGCCTCTGACACTGGACAAGCAATTAAAAACTCAATTACCCTAGCTGACTTACTACGTCGTCCTGGCTTCCACTACGTTGATTTAGATCGCTACGGACTCAGCAACCCTAGCCTTGACTCCTCTGAGAAAGCAGGTGCTGAAATTGATATCAAGTATTCTGGCTATCTCCAGCGCCAGCAGAACCAAATTGACGCTATTAGTCGCCAAGCTCATCGCTCGTTACCGCCAGATTTAGATTACTCAGCGATTGACACCCTTTCTAAAGAAGCACGGGAAAAACTAGCCAAGGTGCAACCGTTAACAATTGGACAAGCGGCGCGAATTGGTGGCGTTAATCCAGCAGATGTAAATGCGTTGCTGGTGTATTTGGAGGTGCGATCGCGTGTCTCTGCAACTGAGTCAGCACTTTTGAGATTGTGAGCAGTAGGGAGTAAGCGCAGAATTGCTTTGCTCAGTCCCTAGTTCAATTCCTAAATAACTGCTGATTGCTACTATAAAATCTACACATCTAAAGCTGTGGAGTTAAGTGCAGTGGGATTATTTGACGATTTCAACCGCTTTTTGGAAAGCCGATTAGAAGAATTTTTGCGAAATAATCCCCACTTGGAGTTGGAAGCGCTGTTAGAGCAGTTGCGTGAACAAGAGGAAGATACCTTACAGCTAATTGCCGAATTGCAGTTACAAGAAAAGCGATCGCAGGATGAAATTTTGGCTACAGCTCAAGAAATTCAACGCTGGCATATCCGAGTTGAAAAAGCAAAGACAGCCGGAAGACAAGACTTAGTTCAGCCAGCACAAGAGCGAGAAGCAGCACTACTGCGGGAAGGTAATCAGCGTTGGGGACAAATGCAAGGGATCAAAGAACGCATTACTAAGGCAAAAGAGCTGCTAAAGCAGATCCAGCAACGCCGTCAAGAGGTACAAGCCAAAGCAGCCGAAGCGCAAGCTACTCGTACTAGCTATCAAGCATCACCCAGTTTTGAAACCACCGGATGGAATCAAAGCCGTAATTTTTCTAGTAAAGGTGCAGATGACTTAGAAACTGCGTTCCAAAGCTGGGAAACGCAAGACGAATTAGAGCAACTAAAGCGAAATCTAGGGCGGTAGAATTATCCTGAACTATACTCAAGAAATTTAACTTTGAGATTCTAATTTGTGTATAAAATAGTTGACATATATCACAAAAGGTGTGCTTCAACTCTTTGATAAGCGTTCCTCACGGAATAGGCGTAATGCATATTTTCCAGCTGGGGTGCGCCGCAGTTCTTTACAAACTAAAATCATTTCCCTGGGTAGTTCTTGTAAATTTAATCTCCCTTGATACTTCTTTCCCCGATACTCTGGTGGTCTGACTAAAGGCGCAGCGAGACAAGCAAAAGTGAGGTCAGCAGCACTGAAGTAATCGCCAATTAAATAGGAACGCCCATCAGCTAGGCGCTTATTCACGGTTGCAAAAATACGCTTAATTGTATCTAACGAACTTGCTGCTGACTGTGCTGTAATTTTATACCTGCGGCGGGCAAGAGAGCTAACTAAGGGAAAGACAATCGGAAACAACTTGCTTTCCAAAGATGGGACACCCTCGCACCAGAAGTGCCGCATTAGCTTACGGTTATTTAGTAGGTAAGAGTAAGACCAACGTCTCACCGCAGTTCCCAATTGTGTATCAAACAAATGGGCAAGTTCTTCTACCTCTCGGCGTAAATTAATATCAGCAGGATAAAGCCGTTTATCGAGCGGGGCGATTCCATCAAGATACTGCAAAATATCTGTAGAGTCGGTGAATATATTATCTTGTGTAACTAAAACCGGAACTGATCTTCCACCATAAGGACGGGTATATAGCCAATGAAAACCCGGCAGATGACATTCTTCGATAAAAGGAATATTCAGCCGTTCTAACGCCCAACGTGCTTTTTCACAGTAATGACTGACTGCAAAAGTAATAAGGCGTGGAGTTTTATCTGAATCAACCTGCATAATTAACTTATCAGCTTTAAAGAGGAGTGATGGAGCTAAATCTGACCGGTAAAAACTCGCTCGGCTGGTCCTGTCATGTAAAGCCGTTGATCTGATGACCATTCAATTTCTAAACAGCCGCCTGGTAGTTCCACAGTGGCTATGCGATCGCATTTACCCGTCAATACTCCAGCAACTAACGCCGCACAAGCACCTGTACCACAAGCTAGCGTTGCACCCGCGCCTCGTTCCCAGACGCGCATTTTGAGATAATTGCGCTCTATTAGTTGGATAAATTCTGTATTCGTGCGTTGGGGAAAAACTGGATGATGCTCAAACTGAGGACCAATAATTTCTAGGGAAACAGCTGCTACGTCTTCTACAAAGGTAATACAGTGGGGATTGCCCATACTCACACAAGTCACAGACCAAGATTTTCCTGCTACTTCTAAAGTTTGGTCAATTACTTTTTCGTCGTTTGGGCATAGTGTAGTAGGAATTTCAGCAGCGAGTAACTTTGGTTCACCCATATCAACTTTAACCCCACCATCAGTTGTAATTTGGGGTTTCATCACGCCAGCTAGAGTATGAATGCGATATTGAGCAACGTTGCTTTTATTCCCTTCTAATTGGGCAATAAACTTTGCTAAACAGCGAATGCCATTACCACACATTTCTGGTTCAGAGCCATCGGAGTTGATAATTTGCATTGTATAGTCAGTGTGATCTTGACCAGGGAGGACAGAGATTACACCATCTGCACCAATGCCAAAATTGCGATCGCACAACTTAATCGCTAATTCTGGCGTTACTATCGGTTCTGAAGATGAGCGATTGTCAATCAAAATAAAATCATTTCCGAGTCCGTGATACTTGGTAAACTCAATAGACATTTAATTTCTCCGTTATCGTAATTGCAAGGGTAAGCTGAACGTAGCAGCAGTATTTTAATAAATTATGAAGAGCGAATTTGACACAGCGCTACCTAGCATTCGACAAGTACAAACACTTATTAAAGAAGCAAAGACCGTACAGCTAAAAGTTATGACTGGCGATTTGCTGATTGGTAAAATTGGCTGGCAGGATCAAAATTGCCTGTGTCTGATTGACGAGAAAAATCAGCAGTTGATTGTTTGGCGACAGGCGATCGCTTATTTGCAGCCAAATTAACCTCCTTGCAGTAGCTTTTCAGCTTCAACAGCGCTGACAACTGGTACAGCGTCGTCGGCTACCTTAGTTTGAGTTGGCATTAGCCACTGTTGCAATTGATTTAAAGCTGTGTAGCTACCGCACAACAGCAATAAATCCCCGTGTTGTAAGTCCATATTGCTGTTGGGAAACCAAAAGAACCTACCATCGCGACGAATTGCTTGCACTTGCACACCATGCCAGCGTTGACTATCTAATTTTGCCAGGATTTGACCGACTACAGGGCAATCAACACCAATGGGAATCCAATGACAAAGCATATTTTCATCCGGAACAGCGGTTTCACCTTTAGCTAGTTCATCAAAAGCAGCTAGTTCTTCACCTGTACCGATAACTAACAAGCGATCGCCAGTTTCTAAAATTGTTTGAGCATCAGGATAAGCAATTTCCTGTCCCTGAGAGCGTCGAATTGCAATTAAACTCACCCCAGTTAAATAACGCAAATCCACTTCCTCTAACGTCATTCCAGTTAGGGGAGATCCCTTTGGTAAGCGATACCAACGGCTATTCATATCCCCAGCTGCCAGTTTCAAGTCACGCGCCACTTGAGATGCCGTTCGCGTCGGGCGTAACTCTAGATAATGATGGCTGCGGATTTGCTGCACTTCTTCTTGAATAGAAGATAGGGATACACCCATGCCAGTTAATAAATGCGTTGCGAGTTCCAAGCTAGCCTCAAATTCTGGTTGTACTACCTCTCTGGCTCCTAGTTGATACAGCAATTCAATATCTTTATCTTGATTAGCACGGACAACTAAATCTAATTCCGGAGACAATTCCAAAGCACGCTTGAGACACAAGCGGATACTCATCGGATCAGGGAGAGCGATCGCTAAAGAACGCGCTTTGTCTACACCAGCTGTTTCTAATACGTGCAGACTTGCAGCATTGCCATATACATACGGCACTCCTGCCTCCCGCAATTGCTGAATTTTACTCTCAGACTGATCGATTACGACTACAGGTAGCCCGTGTTCTTGCACCAAGCGCACCAAATTCTGCCCTACTCCGCCATAGCCACAGATCACCACATGATTTTGCATTGGTAATTCTGCCGCTACTGCCAACGGCTTAGAGGACTCTAAAAAAGGCTTTAGCCAAGGTAAATTCAATAAATGAGGTACTAGCCGCAGCACAAAAGGCGTAAGCACTAGCGTTACTGCTGTTGTCCCCAAAATTAATAAATACACGCGGCGGGAGACTAGTCCTAGTGATTGCCCCTCACTAGCTAGCACAAATGAGAATTCCCCAATTTGAGCTAACCCTAATCCAGTAATAATCGCAGTTTTCAAGGAATAGCCAAATGCTTTAACTAAAGGTGTAACAATTAAAAATTTGCCTATTAATACCAGCGCTACTAGTCCCAAAATTAACTCTAGATTGTTCCATAAAAATATCGGGTCAATCAGCATCCCAATTGAAACAAAAAACAGAGTAGCAAAGATATCTCGCAACGGCTCGACATAAGTAAGAGTTTGATCGGCATACTCCACCTCAGAAATCATTAATCCGGCGACAAATGCCCCCATTTCAATCGAAAGCCCTAAATGTTCTGTTAAAAGAGCAATGCCCAAACACAGCGCTACTACCCCTAATAAAAATATTTCTCGGCTCTCAGTGCGAGCCAAAAGTCTTAATAATGTAGGAATAACCCAAATTCCCGCAACGACAGCCCCCGCCGCAAATAAGCCAATTCTTAATAATGCTGTTAATACAGCCATACCAAGGAATTCAGCTGGTTGATCCAAGGCTGGTAAGACGGCTAGCATCAGTCCTAGTGCCAAGTCCTGAACTACTAAAATCCCTAGCATTACTTGCCCCTGGGATGTTTCTGTTTCGTTACGCTCCATCAGGCACTTTAAGACAACTGCCGTAGAAGATAAAGACAGAATCGCTCCTAAAAACACTCCTTGAGCCGGGGAACTTACCCAGCCAACGCTGACTGATACTAAAGTTGTAATTAAAATTGTCAGGGCTATTTGCAGTCCGCCGCCGCCGAGACTGATGACTTGAACTTTCTTAAGTTGGGTGAAGGAAAATTCAACTCCTAAAGCAAATAATAAAAAGGCAACGCCAAACTGTGCTAGTGTTTCTACCTGAATTAATTCTTTGATTAGTCCCAGTCCAGCTGGTCCTACGACCATGCCGCCGATTAGGTAGCCTAGTAAAACTGGTTGACGACATAGCGCCGCCAGAAGTCCGCCAGATGCTGCAACAGCAAGAACTAATACTAAGTCAACAATTAGTCGAAAATCTTCTTGCACAATTTTAAAAAAAACTATTAAGGTATATGAACTTCAGCATACAGATTTTTCATATTCTAAGGAAACACAATTTGAGATATTTGTTGTCCTAAAACAAGTAAGGGTAGGAAACACTGTTACGAAAAAGTTAGTCTTGCCAACAACTGAAGTATGAGATTTATCAACCTTATGAGTGCTAAGTGCGATCGCAATCTAAGAAAGCCTTTACGAGCAGCAATGCTAAAAAATAAGTTAAATCATCTAGCACTAGGAATACTTGCTGTCCCCCTTGCCTTAGCAGTTCCCGTCCAAGCTTTACAAGTAAAAATAACTCCAGCAAAGCCGCAGTTAGGAGATACGCTGTTTGTAGTGGTTGAGGACGATCATCAGGCGCTTAGTAGCAGTCCATCGGTAACGATGAATCAAAAGACCTACAAGACATTTGAAATTGCCCCGAATAAATTTCGCGCTTTGATGCCAACAACGCCTTTGGAAAAAGCTGGGAACAGGCAAATTCAGGTTAAGGGTGGCGGCGAGGTCAAGAATTTATTAGTATCGGTGCGCGATCGCACTTTTCCTGTCCAACGCATTACTCTACCTCCTGGTAAAGCTGGACTGGATGCCACAAAACATGAACTAGATCGTGTGGCAGCTTTTAAGCAGCTAGTAACACCCAAAAAATTCTGGAATGGTTCTTTCCTAAAACCAAACAGAGGTGCAATTACGACAATTTATGGAGTCCGCCGCTACTACAATGGTAAATTTGCCAATGATTATTATCATCGCGGTGTTGACTACGCAGGCGCAGTCGGTTCACCTATAATTGCTCCCGCGTCGGGACGAATTGCCTTAGTAGGACGAGTATCGCAAGGATTCCGCATTCACGGCAATATAGTCGGTATCGATCACGGTCAAGGAGTGACTACTGCTTATCTACACTTGAGTCGGATTGATGTCCAAGAAGGAGATTTTGTGCAAGCTGGACAAGTAATTGGTGCTGTGGGAGCAACTGGTGCTGTTACTGGACCTCACTTACACTGGGGACTTTATGTGCAAGGACAATCTGTTGACCCTGTACCTTGGCGAAATAATAAATTTAAATAAGTGCGGTAAACTCAACTAAACCTTCTTACAACTGAAATAGTTTTGTCTCAAAGCTACTTTTAGTTAACTTCTGCGTGTCTAGGCAATAAAAATCTGAGACAAAATCATACTTTCTCAGAAATGCTTGTTGATCTATTAATGACAGGAGACAGGAGACGAGGGAGATAGAAGAGAACCCCATGTACGCAGAAGAGTAATTTTGAAGACGCTGGTTATATTCGCTACCTTTAAAAACACGAGTTTTAATAAAGACGAGTAAGGGCAATTCTAAAGATACCTTCAGAATGCCTTGGACATAGCGCGATGCAGCCTTTATCTTCTCATGAATAAATAATAGTGCTTAAAACCAATAACAGGAGATAGAAGACAAAAAACATTTACCTCTCCTGTTTTCTATTTTGGTAAAGTTAAATTTTTGAGAGCTTTATAGTAGGTTATTTTATTCCAAACATCAAACAAACTGTTTTAGAGGTTGAAGAAAGCAGTAGTTGTTAAAATAGCTATTTACATACTGCTTTAGAGCAGATGCACTATATATACAGATATATACAAACTTTAATTTAAAAGCTATATTCAGGTAATTTGATATTATTTAAATCCTTTTTGCTTATTTTCCTGTGAAATTAGGGAAGAATTATTTAGGATAGTGTTTTTATTAAAACCAGTGCCGTACAGTTTAAAGGCGTTATGAGTATTCAAAAGATTGTTGAGCAAGCCCTCCAAGATGGACATCTTACACCAGCTATGGAAGCAGAGGTAGGTCGAATTTGCGACACCGCTTCTGAACTTTCAATTGAAGAGTATATGGCGCTGGATAAATTGATGGGAGCGCTGTTAACTGGAGAAGTAGTAGCGTTACCCCGTAAACAGTTTATTAATGTGATGGAAGAGTTGGTGCTTACAGAAGCGATCGCTAGAGTCGCGGAAATTGAAATTACTAGCGGTCATACTCTGGATGTTGGCGATATTGCTGCTTATGCCTTAAATCGTTTACCGCCACTATATGCCACTACAGAAGAAGGAGCAAATTATCAAAGTCAAAGAGCTAGAGAAGAACTGCAAGAATTAATTGCTCAACAAGTTGATGAAGCGATCGCCCGCAACTTAGATCGACCAGAATTTTTCCCAGAACGCCAAGCCATTAGTAAAAACAGTGGTAATGAATTACTCAAAAATGTCAGTACACTACTACAAGCTTATGCGCCTAGCTTTGAGCAAAAACCACCTTCATAAAACTTTAATTAACAAGCAGTTATTAATGGCAGTTTCCTAATTTTTCATCCAGCAATACATCCTGATATTGCTGGCTCAACTCAATGAAACTTCTGGTAAAAGTCAAAAAATTATCAATGCTATTCCTAGCAAAACGTAATGAAGCGTAGGCGGGGAGGAACTTCCAGAGATATTATCAGCAGACCGTGAGATGTTTTGCACTTGCCAACATGACTAATAAAGCATTTAGCAAGAAGTTTACTAAGGTTAATTCTTTTTCGGGGTTTTAAATGCTAAAACTTCACAAATTCTTTGTAATTTCTTTATCTAATTGCAGATAATAGTAGGCACACTAGGAACAGAAGAATTGCTAAAGCGTCTAGTCTAAGAACAACTTATTTGATTTATAGACAATCAGACGTGGCAGTTCAATAATTACTTAGTTGGTTGTGGGGAGAAGAGCAATGCTAGAGAAACTGTTATTAGCGATCGCGATTACGTTTTGCCTTAATTTGTTTTTAGGAGTCCGGCTACCAAATACCGCTACTACTACTTCTTCAGATTATCATTTGGCAGAAACACCGACTTTGTTGGTGAGGCTACTTAATTAAAGGTGGTTTTGCCCAACCAGGCGCACGGTGCTTATAGGAGACGGAATGTAATTTCTGTCTCCTAATTAATATGTGTAATGGCTTCTTAATCAAATAACCTGCGTTTATTTCAGTAGTGCATTGCGGTATCACTCAGCATTTAGGCGGCGTACACCACCAACAACAGGCTGAATCTCCGAATCAGAGAAAGGATCGCTACCGCCAACCCAATTAAAATCACTGATCCGGAGACTTAGGGAACCTAATTCTAGCTGCGGGTTGTAGCGCAGGGTAATTCCATAAGTGCGGCGGCTGTATTCTAAAATGTAGTCAGTGCTGAGTGCGTCACCTGTGTCTAGGTTGACTACTGCTTGCACTCCAATCCGAAATGGACCATAGATTTGTTGCGTCAATCCCGCAGAAAGAACTTTTGTATCAGCAACGCGATCAAATATAAAAGGCGATATACCGTTAATTAGGCTTTGAGAGTAACTGATATTAAAGGCGGTATAGTCTAAAAACGGTCGGGAGAAATGACCAAACTGCCCTAGTAGTCCAACAGTACCTGTTAGAGATGTTTGGTTATCACCATTACTGTAATGACTGCTAGTGCCAGTTACACCAACAAATGCTTGTAAAGAAGGAACTACGGGTGCTGCGGTGTATCTTAATCCTTCAGTAGCAGTAGCAGGTAAAGGTTTCCCCTGCCACAATAAAAAGCCACGATTGAGGGCAGCACTGCCTTGGAAGCGGTTTAAGGTAATGCGGTTGTTTTCGCGGATCGGTTGCAGTAAGTCTATGCGATCAGTATTAGCTCTAATGCGTTGAACGCCTGCCTGATAGCTAAGACCAATTCCAGTATTACCTAAAGGAATGACAGGAGAGGCGATGACACCACCAAGACTACTTTGGACAGTTTGATATCCGAGGGAGCCATTATACAAGCGATCGCGGTAACTATACTCTAAAGCGACGCTATGGGGCAAACGATTGCCGATTCTGGAACGTAATCGCAAACTAGCTCGCAAATTGTCTTCAACGTCTCCTAAATCTAGACTGGTAAAAGTTGCAGATCCTCTAAGTGATGTGCGGGTTCCCAAAGTAGCACTCGCTCTTGCTTTTAAGCCAAAAAGTGCTGGATCGAAGATGTTACCGCCGTTACCAAAAAAAGCTTCTTGAGCGAAAAATTGAGGTGTGAGGCTGACTTGCACCTGCTCTGTATCAATGGGATTGAAGGTACGCTCAACATAAACTCCGCCACGATCTTCGCCATCATAACCAAAGGTAGCAAGTGCGGGGCTAGTTTGACGCTGACGACGATCTATTACTGTTTCATTTCGAGGAATTGGTAAAGATAGCCCTTGGTCAAAAACTAAACGTTGGCGAGTTGTTTTAATGCGATCGCGAAAAGGAGTTTCCCGCGTTAGCGTTACTGTATCTGCTCTAACTTCCAATTCCGGTGGGGAAAACGGATCATTAGTAAAGCGGACATTGCTTGCTTGCCAGCCTTCGGGATAGAAATTAATCCGCTCCGCTTGAAAGCGCACCCGCCTGACGGCACCTGTTTGCTGTGGCAGATCACTACTACCTGCCGAAAGTTGAATGCCGCCTGTGTTGGTAATTTGTTGCTGTGGTTGATTAGCCGTAATCCGATCGCTTGGTGGTCGCAATGGTACTACACCAGCTGTCACATCGGTGGGTAAAGTGCCAGAGAAATCTGAGCCAGCCGTAGGAATAAAAATTTCTCCACTACCATTTAAGAAATCTCCACTATCTTGAACGAAGTTATAAGTAAAACGTTCACCGCGCAGCACTTGTTGACCGCGTGTAAAAGCAACGTTTCCTTGTCCGACAGCGATTAGATTCTCTAAATTCACTTGCAAGCGATCGGCATCAAGGACTCCACCATCAAATCTCAGGAGTGCGTTGCCATAAGCCGTAACAATTTGACGTTGTGCGTCGTACTCCTGGCGGTCAGAATTTAATTCCAGAATTCTTTGCCTGACTGGGGGAGTGCTAGCGGGTGGAATTTGCCCAGATGGTTGTTGTGGTGTGGGTGCAACTTCTTCAGGCTGCGCTTGTTGTGGAGTGGGAGTAGGCGCTGTCGGTGCAACTTCTCCAGACTGCGTTTGTTGTGGAGTGGGAGTGGGCGCTGTCGGTTCAACTTCTTCGGGCGGCGTTTGTTGTGGAGTGGGCGCTGTTATTGGTTCAACTGCTGGTGCTGTAAATTCCTCTATCTGAGGGGAAGATTGTGATTGCTCCTGTACCTGTGCTGGGGCGCGATCGCTTACATTACTAACTTGCTGGGTAATGACTTGTTCTTGGTCAGTATTGGCTGCAAAAGTAGCACTTGTGGGAAGTTGAGTTTGTGCTGGCGCTGTTTGCTGCTCTGAGTGTGATACTGCGGCAAATTTCTTTAATTTGGCGATCGTGCTGCTATTACTGTCACTAACTTGTAACGGCTGGATTGATGAGGATACAGGATCAGTTGGTGATGGCGCTGTTTGCTGCTCTGAGTGTGATACTGCGGCAATTTTTTTTAATTTGGCGATCGTGCTGCTATTGCTGTTACTAACTTGTAACGGCTGAATTGAGCGTGATGGTAGGACGACATCTGGATCACTAGTTTCCTTTGTGGGTGTGATCTCAATCTGCTTAACTTCATAACCAACTGAAAGCGGCGCTCCCAAGGAGGCAGCACCTTTAGCTGTACTTAGTTGAAATTCCGGAGATGAATCAGTGGCTATTGGTGAGGATTGTGTATTCGTAGTTAAGGTGTGGACAATTGGAGGCGGTGCAGGCGGCGGGACTGGATGAGTCATATTTCAGCAAAAGTGAGCAACAAGCAGCCGGACGCATAACCTTAACCGTACTGGAAGCCGCTTCTCTTTTGAAAAGTTGAGGCAATAAGTAAAATTTTTTGACTTATTGCCTTGACGCACCGAGAACCCGGACGCGCCATCCGGTCTTAACAGAAAAAACTTAGATATATTATTTTTGTCTTCTGCCTTCCGGTATAAAACATAATTTTGCTGTTGATTATTCGATATCCCGCCGACCAGGGTTACGAACTGGATCGTTAGAATTAAATCCCACGATGAATAAGGTAACAAACAAGCCAACGACAATATAAACAACGATTTTAAGGGTCAGCATAAAGACATCTCCACGCGGTATGAAAAGCTAAGGGTTTCTGTCAGATTTTACAGATAGCTTTTTTATAATACCTAAATGTTGCCCCGTTTATAGTTGGTTCTCTGGTTGCTTTGCTTCTCAGGCTACGGTTAGAGTAAGACTCCGGACAATTGAATTAATGAGACGCAATTTAGGGTTACAGGTTTCCCAGCAATTACTTTGTTATCCAAAACACTATTAAGAGTTGCCAATTAGAGCGATAACTAGGTAAACAATAGCGATATCTAGACTAAGAGGTTCTGCTTACTCATGCACCCAATTCGCACATTTAATGTTTCTCCTTCCCTGCCGCCGCGACTTGAAAAATTGCGACAGCTAGCTTATAACCTGCACTGGGATTGGAATGTTGAAACAAAAGACTTATTCCGGCGCTTAGATATTGATCTTTGGGAATCCAGCCGCCATAATCCTGTCTTAATGCTCGGCACAATTAGTCAAGCGCGCCTCCAAGAAGTTGCGGAAGACGAAGGCTTTCTGGCGCAGATGGATAGAGCAGCACGTCAGTTAGAAGATTATCTGCAAGAGCGTACTTGGTATCGCAAGCATAGGGAGCAGGGATCAGGGATCAGGGATCAGGGAGTACAAGGATTTAGTTCGCCTCTTGCCTCGCCGCTATCGCCTTCTACTGAATGTTATGCTTATTTTTCGGCTGAATTTGGGTTGGTAGATTGCTTGCCAGTTTATTCTGGAGGTTTAGGGGTGTTAGCAGGCGATCACCTGAAATCTGCCAGTGATTTAGGGCTACCGCTTGTGGGAGTAGGCTTACTTTACCAACAAGGTTACTTTGCCCAATATCTCAACGCCGATGGTTGGCAGCAAGAACGCTACCCAATCAACGATTTTTATAATATGCCCTTGCACCTAGAACGCAATCCTGATGGTTCTGAATTGCGAATTGCCGTAAATTATCCAGGGCGCACGGTTTATGCCAGAGTGTGGCGGGTGCAGGTGGGAACAGTGCCGTTGTACATGATGGACACCAACATTGAACCCAACAATGCTTACGACCAAAATATCACAGACCAACTGTACGGCGGTGATATGGATATGCGTATCCACCAAGAAATTATGCTGGGCATTGGTGGAGTACAGATGCTGAAAGCATTGAAGCTTTCGGTAACGGCGTATCACATGAACGAGGGACACGCCGCCTTTCTAGCACTAGAGCGTATCCGCATCTTAATTCAGGAAGAACATCTGAGTTATGCGGAAGCTAAACAAGCAGTTTCTTCAAGTAATATCTTCACGACTCACACGCCAGTACCAGCTGGAATTGATTTGTTTCCTCCAGATAAGGTTCTATATTACTTGGGATACTATGCAGATATTTTTGGCTTAGGAAAGGATCAATTTCTAGGGCTGGGACGCGAGAACACTGGTGATTTAGCTTCGCCTTTTAGTATGGCGATTTTAGCGCTGAAAATGGCGACGTTTGCTAATGGTGTTGCTCAACTGCATGGTGTGGTGTCGCGGGAGATGTTTCACAGTTTATGGCGCGATTTGCCCATACCCGAAGTACCGATTACGGCAATTACAAATGGTGTTCATGCGCGTAGTTGTGTTGCTAAATCAACTCAAGAGTTGTACGATCGCTACCTGGGTCCTAATTGGTCATCAGCACCTGTAGAAAATCAATTGTGGGAACGACTAGATGCAATTCCAGATGAAGAATTGTGGCGGAACCACGATCGCTGTCGTTTAGACATGGTTGTGTATGTGCGCGAGCATCTAGTAAAGCATTTACGCGATCGCGGCGCTTCTCCCTCGGAAATGGGTAAAGCTCAAGAAGTTCTCGATCCTTCGGTGTTAACCATTGGCTTTGCGCGCCGTTTTGCTACCTACAAGCGGGCAACACTGTGGATGCGGAATTTAGAGCGGATTAAGCGAATTTTGAGTGGTAATAAAGACCGCAAAGTTCAATTTGTGATTGCTGGTAAAGCCCACCCGAAAGACATCCCTGGTAAAGAATTAATTCGCGATATCAATCGTTTCATCCGTGAACAAGGAGTTGAAAAGCAAGTTGTATTTGTGCCTAACTACGATATTCATGTAGCGCGGTTACTAATTTCTGGCTGTGATGTGTGGTTGAATACGCCGCGCCGTCCCCGTGAAGCTTCTGGCACAAGCGGCATGAAGGCAGCGATGAATGGATTGCCGAATCTAAGTGTTTTAGATGGTTGGTGGGATGAAGCTGATTATGTGCGTACAGGTTGGGCAATAGGGCATGGTGAAAGTTACGATGATCCGACTTACCAAGATGAGGTAGAGGCGAATGCTCTGTATGATTTGATTGAGCAAGAGGTTGTACCTTTATTTTATGAGCGGGATGCTGATAACTTGCCGCGTCCTTGGATTGCCAAAATGAAGGATGCGATTCGCCTCAATTGTCCGTTTTTTAATACAGAACGGATGGTGCGAGAGTATGCATTACGGGCTTATTTCCCCGCAAGCGATCGCTACCACACGCTAACTACAAATAAATACGCTCCAGCTAAGGATTTAGCTCAATGGAAACAGCATCTGGTTGAGCGCTGGTTCAACATCAAAATCGAAAATGTTGATATTTCTCAGCCAGCTGACATTCAGGTAAACCAAACAGTTGCTGTGAAAGCTAGGATTAATTTGGCAACTCTGACAAACGATGATGTCCAGGTGGAACTTTATCAAGGTTCCGTCGATGACAATGGCGAAATTGTGAATGGCGTTCCGGTAGTGATGGCTTATCAGGGGCAGGATCAACAAGGTTGTAGCATTTATACATCTGACATCATCTACACAAATTCTGGGTTACAAGGCTTGTCGTTGCGCGTTTTACCAAAACACGAAAACTTGTCCAGTCTGTATGAACCAAGGTTAATTCTTTGGGCTAGTTAGTAGTTAGGGGTTAGGGAAAGGTTATTCTCTAATCCCTAATACCGCTCTGGAATGATGATGTATCCAGTTGTGTAATCCCCTAATACTAAATTGCGTTCTTTACCCCAATACCACCAGTGAGCGGCGACGTAGGCGCAGATCAGGCTATCTAGTTTGTCTTCTAACGTTTTGAGAGCTGCTCCGGTAGGGGGGATTTGGGACGAACCGCCTTCACGTAGTGTAGCGACAGCGTTTAAACGCTGGAGCAAAGCGTCAGCCGAAGGCGAAGGCTTAAGCCGTTAGGGCATTAGCCCGTTAGGACGCAAAGGAAGCAGAGGAGGATAGGTTGGTAAGATGTTGACAATGTAGTGGTGGAGTTTCTCTAGTTCTAAGTGTCGCTCTCGGATCTGCCAACTCCTATTTAATAATGGCATTATGTCGAACTTAGGTATGGTCACTAGACAACACCGACGAACTTTAAGCGGCATATTTCTGAGCGGAATTATTACTGGCTGTGGTGTAGTTGAGCCAGTTACACTAGCTACTTGCGGTGCTTATCGAATTTTAACTATCCCACCTCTAAGACCATTGATTTCTTGTTCTAAATTTCCGGCAATTGCAGAGGCTCGGAAAGTGCTGCAACAGCATCAGCAGTTCATTCAAAAATTAAAAACCGATAATTCAGGATTTATTTTGGTAGACCTTAGAGAACTTCAGTATTGTCCTGGTAAAGCAATGATTCACGTAGAATATGCAGGTGAACAAGACTGTCCTGCAATTAAGCAAATGATAGGTGAAACTTTCTTTGGAATTCCGTATGTGTTAGTCAATGGCTAGTGATATTCTTGGCTTTCTGCGCTTTCAATTGCACAAGACAGCACTTAATAGCCTCTAAGTAACGTCAGTTCGGGATAAGAAAAGGAGGGGGGCAAGTAAGCTGAAATTAAGTCA
>ERZ501023.35-NODE-35-length-48588-cov-6.748563_pt1 | contig 48588 bp, 41 predicted proteins | sample MGYA00248839_ERZ501023 | MGnify/ENA primary metagenome ERZ501023 (study PRJEB25958, sample SAMN03398596) | human skin metagenome | study: EMG produced TPA metagenomics assembly of the Human Skin Microbiome Metagenome (human skin metagenome) data set.
TTGAATCCAATTAACAAAACCTCCATAAATTAGTTTTCCTTCACTATCTGTTAGAAAAATATGGTCAAAAACTAGATTTTGATAAAACTTAACTACAGTTTTGTCTTTAAGACTAAACATAGGCGTAGCTCTTTTTAAATCTCTACTGTGGGCTTGGCTGATTCCAGGTACAGTAAGTAAAATCGCTATAACTTCTTCTGTAATCTTAGATGTGTAGTTAGATGTTTCAACCTCGTTAATTAGTTCAGCTACAACTTTATTAACAACTTCTCCAGTTTGACCTGCAATAGCTCCACTTAAAGCATTTACTATAAGATTATGCATGATTAATATTTTAATTATCTTAAATACTAATTTTGATATTGGTTAATCTATTTGAAACGGATTTAACGTCCGATGGCTTCCAATTTAGTAGCTTGAGGTAGCGATCGCAAACTGTAGAATTACTGAATATATAAATTATTGGTACTACTTCGTTCTTTTAAAAATAAGCCTAAAAAAATGGAGATAGTAAACACTATCCCCATCTATTAATTTCCTAAATTAAGTTTTTTCTAACTCAATCTTACAAAGTTGGCACATACTGTTGCTTTTCTGGTACATCTGTGTACTCAGCAACAATTTGGCGGAATTCTTCGCCGTCGATGGTTTCTTTTTCAATCAAAAGATCAACTAAGCGATCCATCACGGTGCGGTTCTCACGCATTAATCGCTTCGCCAGCTCGTAACAATCTTCAACAATCATGCGGACTTGAGCATCAATTTTAGCGGCGATCGCTTCTGAGTATTCCGAGCGCGTTGTCCAGTCGCGTCCTAGAAATACCTCTCCACTCTGGCTTTCTAGAGACAACGGACCTAAATCCGACATCCCAAACTTCGTTACCATCTGTCGCGCCATTCCTGATATCTGTTGCAAGTCACCGCCGGCACCAGTCGTGATTTCTCCATAACCAAAAACTACTTCTTCAGCTGCTCTACCTCCCAAAGCTCCAGTAATCCGAGCTTTTAGTTGCGAACGAGAAATTAAGCCTTGTTCTTCGTTAGGAGTAAACCAAGTGAGTCCTTGCGCTTGTCCGCGTGGAATCAGGGTTACTTTCTGTACGGGGTCATGGTCTTTAACTAAAGTACCAATTAAAGCGTGTCCGACTTCGTGGTAAGCAATTAAACGCTTACTCTTACTGTCTACCAGTGGTGTGCCTTCCATACCAGCAACTACCCGATCAACAGCATCATCAATTTCTAGCAACGTAATCGCATCTTTACGCCGTCTAGCGGTGAGAATTGCCGCTTCGTTTAACAGATTCGCTAAATCTGCTCCCGTAAAGCCAGGACTGCGTCTAGCGATCGCTTCTAAAGCTACACTCGGATCTAATTTCTTATTCCGCGCGTGGACTTTTAAAATTTCCAGTCGTCCTTTAAGATCGGGTGCGTCTACCATCACTTGCCGATCAAAACGTCCGGGACGTAATAACGCGGAATCTAATACATCAGGACGGTTAGTAGCAGCAATGATAATTACTCCAGTATTACCTTCAAACCCGTCCATTTCTGTTAGTAGCTGGTTAAGAGTTTGTTCTCTTTCGTCGTTACCGCCACCAATTCCAGCACCACGCTGTCTACCTACAGCATCAATTTCATCGATGAAGATCAAACAAGGAGCGTTTTCTTTCGCTTTTTTAAACAAATCGCGCACCCGACTCGCACCCACACCAACGAACATCTCCACAAATTCCGAGCCAGAGATGCTAAAAAATGGTACTCCTGCTTCGCCAGCGATCGCTTTTGCCAGGAGAGTTTTACCAGTTCCCGGAGGACCAACAAGCAGCACACCTTTAGGAATCTTCGCACCCACAGCAGTAAAGCGTTCCGGCTGCTTTAAGAACGTCACAACTTCTTGTAGTTCTTCTTTGGCTTCGTCGATGCCAGCAACATCATCAAATTTTATCCCTGTTTTCGCTTCCATTTGGAAACGCGCTTTTGATTTACCAAAATTCATCGCTTGTCCCGGACCACCAGGAATATTACTAGAGCGACGGAACAAGAAGAATAGTCCCCCAATCAACAGAATTGGAAAAATTAAATTCCCAAATAGTCCCCAAATCGCTCCATCATTGCGAATCGGGTGAGCATCAAAGCTGACATTTGCATCTTTAAGCTTAGAAATTAGTTCCGGAGCGTTATAAGGCAGATCCACCCGCAACCGTTGAATGCGATTATCAAGGTCTGGATCGATAGCTTCTACAATTGCCGTCCGTCCACCTTCATAAAGATCGACGCTGTTTACTCTACCAGTATCTAGATATTCTAGAAAGCGTCCATAAGTCATCCGCGTACTGGCAGTATTCTTAGTCATTTCAGCAGGAGTAGTAGCAAATGCTCCTTGCCAAAAGAAAAAGCCGATCACCAGCGCTGGCAATGTCCACAGTACAAGGACTCTCCAGGAAAATTTCATCAGTTATTGTCCTTCAAACGCATATACAAAAAATCGTCTTTATCACAGCTAGATATTGTCACCTTGTCAGGGTAGAACTGGAAAGATATGCTTAATTCCTTTGTTTTCATTCCATGTCCTATACGCATTACCTCATCCCTAACCGCCAGATAAAAAATTAACAGCCGTTATTGCAAATCTTAATTAAATTTAACGTAATTCTCATCACTTGTACCAGACGGCACTCGCTACTGATTGGACAAAGTCATAATTTTTAAATTATTAGCAGCGCTACTGCCATGATTATTTTGCTACTAGAGCAAGTCAGATCAGACGACCACATTATCTACCAAGTAGCCTTTAACCCACTATTATGGGGAAGGATATAAAGAAATATGAAGAGCTATGCAGGACAAAGTTGTTGTAGTTGTTGGCGCGACTGGTGGCATTGGTTCAACATTAACTCACAAACTTGCCGCCAAGGGAGCGCGTCTGGTACTAGCAGCAAGAGATAGCAGTGCGCTTACAAGCCTGGCTACTCAGCTACCTGTAAGCGACAAAATTTTAACCGTACCTACAGATATTAGCGATCGCCAGCTCGTAGACGTACTAATGGAGAAAACCATCGCTCAGTTTGGTCAAATCGACGCCTTAGTTAACTTAGCTGGAGCGGCGGTTATGAAGCCTTATAGTAACCTCGAACCAGCCGATTTAGACGCAATGCTAGATGTCAACTTAAAAGGCAGTTTCTACACTTGTCAAGCAGCAGCTGAAATTATGCAGGAGCGTAAATCTGGTCACATCTGCAATGTAGTTGGAATTTTGGGTAAGCACTCAATGTCAATGGCGGCGGCTTACTGTGCCTCTAAGTTTGGTGTCGTCGGTTTTACTAAGTGCATGGCAGAAGAACTAAAGCGTTTTGGTATCAAGTTCACGCTATTCTACTTTGGGGGGGTAAATTCTCCTTTCTGGGACAACGTTCAGCTTAAGGTAGATCGGAAAAAAATGCTTAGTCCAGAAACTGCTGCGGAGGCAATTTTATATGCCCTTTCAGCTCAACCACAAGCAGTGCCAATGGAAATTAATATTCAACCAGAAAGTCACTTATTTTTCTAGCTAGGGAGGGTTCTTGCTAAAGAGTGATCTAAAAATCCAGCAAACCAGGCATATACAACTAGGTAAGCTTAAAAGCTGGGTTTATTCAAGTTTATGAGAATTGACCACGTTCACTTCTATGTAGAAGATGCTATAGCCTCGCGCGACTGGTTTGTAAATCAATTAAATTTTCAAGCAGTAGCTGGCGGTGCTAATCATACCTGCACTCAAGTAGTTAAAAATAATTCAGTCTACTTTGTTTTATCTTCGCCGCTTACTTCACTTAGTCCAGTAGCTGATTTTCTCCGCCAGCATCCACCTGGGGTTGCAGATATCGCTTTTTGTGTTGAAGATGTGGAAGCAGTGATGCAGAAAGCGATCGCGCACGGTGCTAAAGTTTTACAACCGATCCAGCAAAAAAGTTGCCTTAAGTGGAGCAAAATCGCTGCTTGGGGTTCTCTGACTCATACGTTGATCGAGAGGCAAGAGATCCCCCCTTGTCCCCCCGAAGCTCGGGGGGGAGGTGAGCAAGAGAATTCTTACTATCCATTGCTTGCTGAACATTTAAAGCCTTATCCTCCAGTTGCCGCAATTAATACTTTTACTGGCATCGATCATGTAGTGCTGAACGTGGCAACTGGTGATTTAGAACGTGCTGTTGCTTGGTATCAAAATACTTTAGATTTTCATTCTCAGCAAAGTTTTAAAATTCAAACTGAGCGCTCTGCGTTGCATAGCCAAGTGATGGTTTCGCCTAATAGCAGCGTCCAATTCCCAATCAATCAACCAGCTTCTCCCAATTCCCAAATACAAGAATTTCTTGATGTAAATAGAGGTTCAGGAATTCAGCATATTGCTTTACAAACACTCAATATTGTGAGTGCGATCGCTCAATTCCGCTCTCAAGGTTTATCTTTCCTCCCAGTCCCCCCTAGTTATTACACTCAGTTGCAAGAACGTCAAATACCACTATCAGCGGATCAACTAGCAGAAATTGCTCAACAGCAGATTTTAGTTGATTGGCAAGATACTAATCCCCAAGCTCTGCTGCTGCAAACTTTCACGCAGCCAATCTTTGGACAGCCGACGTTTTTCTTTGAGTTAATTGAACGCAGAGCGCAAGCACCAGGTTTTGGTGAAGGTAACTTTCGCGCTCTTTTTGAAGCTATCGAACGCGAACAGATCAAGCGTGGGAGTCTCCACGATTTTGATTAAGTAGTTATTGGTAAGTAATTCAAAACTCACTGATTAAAAATCTAAAAGTCTAGGCAGGCAGATCCTGAGATAATCTGGAAATAAAGTTTAAAGTTAATTCTAGATGTTAAGGCTGATCACGGATTTTGATGGTCCAATTATCGATGTTTCCCAGCGCTACTACGAAGTTTATAAATATTGCCTGGACTCGACGCGATATCCAGAGCAAGAAGTGCAAGAACTAAGCAAAGCTCAATTTTGGCAATTAAAGCGATCGCGTGTCCCGGAAAAAAAAATTGGAATGCTGTCTGGACTTGATGAAGCACAAGCACAAAAATTTTCCCAATTACGACGCGAAACCGTACATACGTCACCCTACTTCAAATATGACTGCCTTGCTCATGGAGCAGTAGCAGCACTGGAAAAAGTTCAACAAGCTGGAGTTGATCTGGCGGTGATGACAATGCGGCGGGTTCGGGAATTAGATTATGCTTTTGAGCAACATCATTTAGGCAGATTTTTTCCGAAAGATCGCTGTTACTGTCTAACGGACGATTACCAGAAAACTCGTGACATTGAAGATAAGCCACTGTTGATGGAACGAGCTTTAGCTGAACTTCCCGCCGCCGACGATACTTGGATGGTAGGAGATACAGAAGCAGATATTATTACTGCCAAAAATCATGGCGTTAAGGTAATGGCAGTTTTGTGTGGTATCCGCGATCGCGATCAACTTCAACTGTACGAGCCGGACTTGATTGTTAAAGACTTAAGTGAAGCAGTAGATAAGGTTTTGCGTCCTTCTGTGCCACAAGTAGGCTAGACAACAATAGACTTCTTGCACGAATAGATATTTTTTGTTTTGTGAGCTGGGGAAGTTGGGGGAGCTAGGGGAGCAGAGAAAGAATATATTAATAGTTTCTCCAGCCAAATGTTCACTTCTTGGCAGAGGTTTTCTTCCGAATTCCATAATTTTTCGCTTGTCAACCCAATCGCTCTCTTACAAAGTTTTGATCGGAGGAAACCTCCGCTCAAACTTTGCGCCAATCCCCAATCCCCAGTCCCCTTCACTTCTATTTCAGGAAGCTGCTAATTAGCCAAAGTAAGATAAATGTCAAAACAGTAGAAAACTGCTCAACTGTCAATTGGATACTGGCTAATTGGTCTTGGAGTAAACTACCAACTAACCCCCCTGCAACCAAGCCGATAATCAACCCTGAGATAGTTAGCAGTACGGCTCTACCAAACTTCTGCTCTTTACGCTTTAGAAAGTATACACTTATGCCCACACCAACAATTAAGACAAACTGTAAAATTTGCCCACCTGCGGCTGTGTAAAGCACACTCAAAGCACTTAAACCCAGGAATAACCCCCCAGGCAATAAAATGTCTTTTAAGCTCGGCGTATCGCGCAGATTTTGGAGCCACGCGGGGGATTGTTTGGCAGGAGCAGGACTTTCTTTCGGGGGAGATTGGGTAAGGCGTTCGGCAAATCGGATGCCTTCTGGCACTTTGATTTTACCTTCTTGGCGCATCCGCAACCGCTCCATCAGGATCGCATCGTAAGCTGCTTCAATTGATTCTAGATGCTTGCGATCGCCACTGTGTTGTTCTAGAAGGCGACTACGAGCATCCTGAATTTCGTCGAATGTAGCCTCTTCTGATACCCCAAGCTTTTCGTAGTTATTTTGCTCGCTCATCGGATTCTATAACTTTAGCCTCAGTCAAGGGCAGCAGTGGAAATTGCAACAATTTTAGGTTCAGTGACTGTACAAATAAGCAGCAACTGTCACCCATAGTCAATTTAACATATGCCAACAGCTGAAGTAATCGCGCTCAGGTTAGGATAGATTTAAAAAATTATTGTTGGGGTAATTGTTGGCAATTCCTCTCTGCCACCCTGTCCTGCCCTTTTGGAATGTAGTCGCAACTGCATAAATTACCTAGAGAGCTACAAGAGTTATTGGCATTCCCCAGTTCTAAGCTGATAATTGTCTAATATGCTGAATAAATTATCATCAGGGTAATTAGAAACCTATCTTTTTAGCCTTATATACCTTGATGTCTCTACTAGCGCCTATCTAATCGGCTTGTTAATCTTCATTTGTTGTGCAAAGTAATGGCTATGGCTCTTGCCAAAATTCTTGTCGTTGATGACGACCCTGCAATCCGGAATTTAATCCACCGCTTTTTGTCCAAGCAGAACTATCAAGTAGAATCTGCGGAAGACGGTAAGACTGCCCTGGCTCTATTTGAGCAATTTAACCCGGACTTAGTGATTCTGGATGTGAATTTACCAGATGCGATTGGCTATAACCTCTGCGAAGAAATGCAGACTCGTACCAAGGTTTTTGTGCTGATGCTCACTAGTCGGGGTGACGAAGCCGACAAGATTCGCGGCTTTTCCCAAGGTGCGGATGACTATCTTACTAAACCATTTAGTTTGGCGGAGATAGAAGTCCGGGTAGGAGCTATATTGAAACGTCAACGGGCTGTTACGGCAGCAGAAAAGCAACGTTTAATCTTTGAAAAGCTGGTAATTGATCCAGAGCGACGCGAGGTAACACTCAATAACCAGCTTATTCCTTTAACTGCTCTGGAGTTCGATCTTTTACGTTTTTTAGCTAGCCATCCAGGTAGAGTTTGGCGGCGTTCGGAGCTGATTCAAGAAGTTTGGGACTACGAATATGTGGGCGATCAACGGGTTGTAGATGTTCATATTGGTCAAATTCGCAAGAAAATTGAAATTGATGCGACTCAACCAATTTTGATTCAGACAGTGCGTGGTGTTGGCTATAAATTTGAAGCTCCTAATCAAAAGCAGTAAAATCCTCGCACAAGTGCCGTCAATGTCTAAATCTCCTAAGAGAAGACAGGAGAGATAATGCCTACTTGTATCCGGAGTTTTAGCTTGCCGTTGGCTGAATAGCTCAGGCTTGTACCAAGACTGCGCGAGTTTGATTTTGTCTTGGTTGTAGCTACTACTTCTGGAATGGCACGTCCGAGATCGCTTAGGCGATCGCTTAAACCTCTCGTCAGAATTCATTGAAGGCAAATATCTCCTAACTTCTTCCTAGTAAATCAAATAAATCATCTAGCCGTCCTTTGGAATAAGCTTTCTAAATAAACCCGCACAGCACGGCGATCGCCATTGCCATTTTGCAGCAAAAATAGCGACAGCGCTGCTGTAAAAACTCGGTCTTGATCCCAATCGGGGTGGGTTTCTAAGTAGCTTTGCAGCGAGTCATGTAGCTCTTCGGGAATTTCGGTCAAGATACTAACGGTGGCGTTCATCCAAATTTCCTCTAAGACAAATAGATACGGGCAATCTTTACCTCAGTAGCAAATACATCCGAGTAAGCCCTTAAATAAGGAGCGATTGAAGGTGGGAATTAACGCCTCCTCAATCTCGTGTGCAGTTACTACTGTTTTCCCCATCTCAAGTAAGCGGTTAAACAAACTTGAGTAAGTCGCATTATTGTGCGGCAAGACCACCCCCTCTTGTCAATGTTGCAAAAGATTACAGGCAGCTTCATAAAAACAAAATATTTACGAAACAATCAGCATTTAAGCTAACTTTTCGTTACATATCTTTATAAAATCTCCGTGTTTCTCAACGCTTGAGTTGACTAATTGAAAATCCACAACTGCACTAGTAAACCATTACTTGCCGTCATCGCTTGTGGAAAACCTCTAGACATCTGGGGAAAAGTTTAACGATCTTGGGGAAACAGTGGGGAATGAGTGGGGAAAAATTGAGCTAAAAATAAGAATTGCAAAGTAGCTGAGAAGCAAGAGCAGAAAAACAGGATGCTCAAATAATCCTGCCTGTGTGATTATTTGTTGCAGTTGTGATCAAATGCGATCGCCTTGCTATTTGATAGTGCATCGAATCGCGGTGACGTTAGGTAAAACGCGGTTAAAATCCAAAAAGTAAGCTCAGGGGAAAGATGTTATGGTACACAACCCATTGCAATATCTGCCGTCCTCTACAGAACTGCCTTGCTCTGATGACACTCCTGTGGACAATGAACTTCAAAATTTGATTCCTAATTTATTACTAGCAATTTTGGCTGTAGTGTGGGAACAAAGAATGGACTGGTTTTTTGGCGTAGATATGGGCATCTACTATGTTCCAGGTCAATATCCGCAAGTGCCTATTGTCCCAGATGGTTTTTTGAGCTTGGGAGTAGAACGCCGTAAAAGTCAAAGGGGAAGATTGAGCTATGTTTTGTGGGAAGAAAACTACGTTATGCCGATTTTGGTGCTAGAAGTCGTTTCTCACAAATATGGAAAAGAATATGACGAAAAGCAAATTAAGTATGCCCAAATGGGGATTTTGTACTACGTGGTGTACAACCCTGAATACTGGGTACGTGACAAGCATGAGCCATTCGAGGTTTATCGCTTGAGTAATGGTGAGTATGTGCGTCAACCAGGTGAGCCTGTGTGGATGCCGGAAATTAATTTAGGAGTAGGACGAGGACAGGGTATCAATGGCGGCTGGCAACGCGAGTGGCTATACTGGTTCGACCAACAGGGTAGTAGGTTTCTCTCTCCAGATGAACAAGCTCAACAAGCCCAACAGCAAGCTCAACAAGCTCAACAGCAAGCTCAACAAGCTCAACAGCAAGCTCAACAAGCCCAACAACAAGCTCAACAAGCCCAACAACAAGCTCAACAAGCTCAACAGCAAGCTCTACAGGCTCAACAGCAAGCTCTACAGGAGCGGCAACTAAGAGAAGAACTGATCGCTAAGTTACGGCAGAGGGGTATTGACCCTGATACTTTGGAAAACTGAGGTGTTCTATACTCGTTGCTCACAATGCGGCATCAGTCGGGCAGTACACTGCACCAACAGCATGATCTGGATTAATTTCAATTACTAAATCAACGTAGCTAGGATAACTTGTTAAAGGTTTGATGAATAAATCCGGGTGGAGCGATCGCCAGAAATACTTGACAAATTTCTCTATTTCTGCATCAATCATGCCCGACTTACCAGTAGCAATCATTTGATGTTCTGCCTGTCGCCGCCATTCCAAGCTGTGCTGATAATTCCTTGGGTACAGCAGAATTAATTTATCTAGTCGCTGCCACAAAGGTAGATAATTCTGTAATTGAACATTCATGTCACGCGCAAACTCGCGGTCTGCTGCGGTGTCAATCGGTGGTGGCGCAGTATCAAAAGCAGCCGGATGAATTGGTCGCACGCCGACAAACCAACCTTCAAACAATACAATGTCTACACCTTGGACGATTTCTGGTTTAGTTCTATCTCCAGCACCTCCCCACAAAGATTTATCAAAACGGGGAACTGTAATGAGCGTATTTAAGTTAGCCTGACGCAACTGATCTAGCACACTTAACCCTAACTCAATATCGTGGGTTCCTGGTGGCCCGCGCCAGACTAAACGCGGATCTTGTTTTTTTAAAGACAAGCGATCGCCATAAGTTTTGTACAAATCATCTAAAGATAAACCTAAAGTCCGGTAGCCTAACTGACTAAGAATCAAAGTCAGAATTGCGGTCAAAGTTGTTTTACCTGTTCCTTGTCCGCCTAAAATTCCTTGGATAAAAGGCGCTTGCTGGTGTCGTCTGTAAGCGGCAATTTGGATTGCCAAAGGTAGCCACAAATTCCACAGAGTTTCTAACAGTTGGGTGGGTTGGAGGTGGAGTTGATCACTCAATTGGCTAAAAGCTGGGTAGATAGCTTGCAAAAGTTGCGATCGCGCTTTAATCGCTGCATCTACATTTTCTGGGGTAATTCCCCAAGCTTGAGAGCGTAAAGTATCTGCTAGTTGGTTCTCTACTGCTACTGCTTGCCATTGTCCGGTTGGATATACCAAAACCTGACTTAGCCACGTCGGAGAATACATAATTCCTAAGAACCGAGTTTGAAAGCTTCCAGAAACAGACTATAGGTTAAGCCAATTTTGAGGGCGTTCAAAGCCTCTACCCAGAGCGATCGCCCTGCTTGGCGGTTCCGACTGTAATAAATCCGATCAACAATTTCTGTCAACACTACTAACATCCCAGCGCCAGCAATGTCCCACTCAGCCGCTTGTCCAGCTACCGTCGAAATAGCGGTTCCCAGAAAAATGCCGAACAATAGACTAATTACTAGTAAAGACAGCCGTCGCCAAGGATTAAGAAACCATCTCCCCAATTGCCCAGCAGTGGCATTAACTAAACCGTTAAGACGAGTATTTTGCATTTTTGAGGCTAGGTGCAGTTAGCAAAACTTTAGCCAAGATGTCCATCATTAGGATATCGTGCCAGCTTTAAGTTTGTTTCAATAGTATATAGAGACAAATAAACGCTTGCCGCTACAGCCAAAAGATTGTGAATCAGCCTCAAGAAGATGGTTTTTTTAAAAGAATATGAAGCCGAAATCGTCGGTGTACCTTGCTGTTATTATTGTTAGTTTGTTAGGGATTGTCGGTTTAGTGTTGGTGATAGGGCTACAGTTTACTGTATCAATTGAGCCACTTGAACCAGATTTATCATTGCCGGAAGCATTACCACCCCAAGCATCGCCATCTGGTGAGCTTTTTTCAACACCACCTGCCAAACCAAAGCCAGCAAATGCACCGACAGCATCTAATTCTCAGCCGACAGGAAGTGTAGCAGCTGGTATTGGGGGTTTGCGGATCAGTAATCAAACAAATCAGCCTGTACGAGTGGCACTGCTAGCGCAGACGGGAAGTAATAAAGCAGATGCGCGTAATTATGGTGATGCAGTCCACTGGGATTTTGCCCCCGGGGAAGGCAGCCGCCAAGGGTTAATTCTTTCCCTACCTAACGGTAACTTGAAGCTGAAGAAAGGCGATATTATAGTTGCCTTTGCTCAAGATGGATCGCGTCGCTACTGGGGACCTTATGTTGTAGGGGAGACAACAGCACCTGTTTGGGATCGCAAAACATCTCAATGGCAGCTAATTATCCAGCCTTAACTGCATAGGATAGGGGACAAGGAGAAAAGGAACTGAGGGTGTCAGTCAAAGTCATTAATTTAGGAAGTTTGAGAGAATGTCTAATTTACAGCTAAATTAAGTCTGGAAATACGACTGCTACTGCATGAAATTGAGTTTTAATTGGGTTGACCATTGGTGGAACAAAGAGCATCCAGCCCTTGCTGGGATATCGATTCTATGGCTACTTTTAATTGGCTGGCTGGCTTTTTTCTGGCATTTGGGTAGTACGGGACTAGTTGACGAGACAGAACCACTGTTTGCGGAAGCGGCTCGTCAAATGACTTTAACCGGAGATTGGATCACACCGTATTTTAATGGCGCGACTCGTTTCGATAAGCCGCCTTTAATTTATTGGTTAATGGCGATCGCCTATCAAGTTCTGGGGGTAAATTCATGGGCGGTGCGTCTACCTTCAGCAATAGCAGCGATGGGACTGATTAGCTTAGGGTTTTATACGCTGTGGCGTTTTGGGGCGACAAATCCATTCAGTACACTAACTCTCATTAAGCAGCGTCCGTACTGGCTGTGTGCTTGGTTAGGTTCTGCTTTGATGGCGCTTAATGTCGAAACAATTATCTGGGCAAGAATTGGTGTTTCCGATATGTTGCTGAGTGGCTGTATGGGAGGAGCGTTGTTGTCCTTTTTTATCGGCTATGCCCAACCGTCAAAACCAGTCAGCCAAGCGCGGTGGTATCTTGCTTTTTATGTATTAATTGCTGGGGCAATCTTAACAAAAGGTCCTGTAGGGATTGTGTTACCAGGGCTAATTATTAGCTTGTTTTTGCTTTACCTGGGTAACGTCCGCGAAGTTCTGCGGGAGATGCGTGTCTTTTGGGGCATTCTTTTAGTGATGGCGATCGCCTTGCCTTGGTATGTCTTAGTGACGTGGCGCAATGGCGATGCTTATATTAATTCGTTTTTTGGCTATCACAACTTAGAACGGTTTACAGAAGTTGTTAATAATCACTCAGCTCCTTGGTATTTTTACTTTTTAGTAGTGCTGCTTGGTTTTGCTCCTTGGTCGATTTATTTACCAAATGCGATCGCTCAGACTAAATTTTGGCAGCGATCGCGCTGGCGTTCTGCACCTCGTTCTACCCACCTGGGTTTATTCGCTTTGTTCTGGTTTGCAGTTATTTTCGGCTTCTTCACTATTGCTGTAACCAAATTGCCTAGCTATGTGCTGCCGTTAATGCCAGCCGCCGCTATTTTAGTAGCACTGCTATTTAGTTCCCACGCAGTTAAATCAAAGTTCTTTTCCCTCAGTGCCTGGTTAAATGTCGTGTTTTTATTAGCAGTCGCTGGGGCGCTTTTCTACCTGCCTGAATTCATCGGCTCCGATCCTGCTATACCCAAGTTAGATAAACTTATTGAGCGCTCTGGCTTACCAGTAGTGGGGGGTATTATTTGGGCAATTACCGCTTTGCTGGGAATAGTTTTACTTTTACGCCGTAAGGGACGCTGGCTAGCAAGCGTTAATTTAATGAGCTTTATTGCGTTTATGATCTTTGTGCTGACACCTGCTTATTTTTTAGTAGATCAAGCACGTCAGCAACCTTTAAGGGAATTAGCAGCGATCGCCGCTCAAGTAGATAAACCAGGCGAAGATTTAATTATGATTGGGTTTCAAAAGCCTAGTGTAGTGTTTTACGCCCAGCGACCTGTAACTTACATCAAAGTAACCGAAGACGGTGCAGCGTATCTGCAAAAATGGGCTAAAAACCCAAAACCTCCTAACTCTGCACTCGTCCTCACGCAGCCGAAGAAGCTGAAGAAGTTCGATCTACAGCCAAATCAGTATCAAAATTTAGGGGAAACTGGTGCTTACCAACTCCTGCGAGTGTTTAAAAATCCAATTAACTAATAGTAATTGCAGTCTAATTTCCGTTATCAACAGGATCAGCAATAGATTTCTATGCATAGTGGTGGCATATGATGACTTAGTATTGTCCGACCAGAGCCATTACTCTAAAACTAAAAATATGGAGGCTAAAGATGCGAAGCAAACTATCCAAGGTGGGTATAGTTGGTGCAGGTAATGTAGGTGCAGAACTGGTATATGCGTTGGTGCTACTACGTATTTGTGAGCGGGTTGTTTTATTCGACCGCACATTATCTAAAGCACAAGCTCAAGTGTGGGATATTGAAGATGCAATTCCACTGCTGTCAGAAATGGATTTGTTGCCGAGTGACCAATACGAAGAACTGGCAGATTCTGATGTCATTGTAGTTACAGTTGGCGCAGCCGCAGACAAAGGTGAAGACCGACTCGCCTTATTAGGTCGTAACGCAGATATTATGCGCTCAGTTATGAAAGAATTAGACCGAGTAGCACCGAATGCGATCGTTATTGTGGTTAGTAACCCCGTTGATGTATTAACAAGAATTGCGATTGAAACATCTTCAAGACCGGAAAATCTGATTTTAGGATCGGGAACTGTTCTCGATACTGCCAGACTGAAATATCAGCTTGGGAAACAACTTAATGTCAGTAAACAGGATGTTTATGTATATGTTATTGGAGAACACGGTGACAGTGAGTTTATTGCTTGGTCAAGTGCATCTATTGGCTTAGTTCCATTAGCTGAATTTTTTATTGTCGGGGAAACAACCTTAGAAAATATCAAACAAGATTACGTTGAGTTTACACGCCAGCGCGGTTATAACATTTCTGAACGTAAAGGATACACGAGTTACGGTGTAGCAACCGTCGTCACGCAATTGATTGAGGCGATTTTACGAGATGAGAAGCAGATATTTACAGTATCAGTTAAAGCGGATACCAAATATGATATCGGTAGCGATGTCGTCCTTGGTCTGCCTTGCATTATTAGTCAGCAAGGAATTGAACGAAAACTGGTGTTACCGAGAAATCCTGAAGAACAGCGATCGCTCTTAGCTTCAGCTAGCAAGTTAAATGAAGCCTACAACTCCTTGGATGAGGCAAAATAAGTAATCGCTTGCAGGGTATTGATCAAGTAGAATCTCGCTTTCGATATGCATAAATAAATTTCGGATTTTCCCTTCAGCATAGCTGCCCTCTGCCTTCTCATATCAGTCATTGGGATTAAACTGAGTGCCTACCGGAACTGGCTAAGGTTTGATAGATTTGCTCTAATAATTCTGCCATTGCTAGGGAAGAAGACAAGACTTTAGTGGCATACCCACGTCCCTGGTTGTCATTAGACATAATTGCCACATCTAGAGATGACTCTGACTTAGTACCTTTGTTAGCAGCAGAGAATAAAGAAGTATGAGGATCTTCATTCTCTACTGAAGAATAATTCAAATGCTGATCTAATACTAAAACCGGAGGTAAGTGGGGCTGCTGTAGTGCTTTAAGTGCTGTGACTACAGATTTTTGCCGCGTTGCATTTGCTAGGTAAATTAGTAGTAAGTCAACGCTTTGTTGTTCAATTTGTTGTAGCACTTCTGCCCAAGAGTGACCAATTACTCCGATAAATCCAGCTGTCTCTAAGTATTGAATTAAAGCCTGACACTCACAACCAAGCGAGAAAGAAGAGTGTTTTGCTAACTTCTTACGTTTCACTCCTTGCAAATCGGGTAGCGTTGCTACATCTACTACTAAAACTCTAGCTTTCCAGATTCTGCCAGCTGCTATTTGGAGAACCGACAATAAGGCATCTGGATCTACTTTTGTTGATGGTAAGTAGGGAAAGGCAGAAAGCCCCATTGTTTGTGCGGCTTGCATCGTTGCCGCATCTAAAGTAACGCAGGGTAGAGTAGCCAAACTAGGACACTGACTAAGTTGCTGCAAGTAAATAGGTTCGGAAATTGGATCGAGTAAAACTACATCCGGTTGCCATACCCTAGCCAGAAGTTCTGCCTGTTCTAAGTCATCTGCTTCTAGAACTCGGTAGTTAAGCGCTGAATCTGGGTTGAGGTGGAGCAATTCTGGTGTGTCTCCTGATATTGAGCAGAGTGAATTAACTAAGTGCAGAATTATTAAAGGGCGATCGCTAGCCCAATTAAGATTACTGGTGTAGCAAGATAATGGAGAACAAAAGCGTGTAAGAATTTGTTGCAAAGCTAATTGCTGGATTGGCAAACTCAAAAATTCGTCAGTGCGGCTGGAAAACGCCTGCTCTTTTTCGGCTATTGTCGCTGTAACGATTATCGGAATTTTACTAGTTACCACATCTGATTTAAGTAGCGTCAGTACATCCCAACCAGACAATAGAGGTAGTAACGGGTTAAGAAATATGGCTCCAGGCTGTAAGCGTCGGGCTTTTTCCAGTGCTTCCGTTCCTGATCTAGCAATTACAAATTGATAGCCTAAATTGGTCAGCTGTTGAGTTAAATCTTCAATAAATCGGGGTGCAGCTTCAACAATTAAAATTAAGCGGCTGCGGTGATTTTGAGAAATAGGGGTGGAAGGACAAGGTGACAAGGTGACAAGGTGACAAGGGGAAAGGCTATCTCCTTGTCCCCCCATCTTCTCCTCTCCTCCTCTTTTATGGTTTGGGGGACTAGGTGGCAGTAGCAAAGTAAAAGAGCTACCTTCGCCTTCTTTTGACAAAAAACTAACATCTCCGCCGTGAAGACGCGCTAGCGCTCTGGTAAGCACGAGTCCTAGACCTGTTCCTTCAAATTGGCGAGTCAAAGGATTTTCTAGTTGTTGGAATTTTTGAAAAATCAAGTGCTGCTGCTGTTCAGGTATCCCAATGCCCGTATCCCAGATTGTAAAAGCAATCCAACCTTCCCAATGATTCACTCGTAAGCCAATTTTACCGTCTACTTGGGTAAATTTAAAGGCGTTAGAAAGCAGGTGAATAATCATTTGGCGCAAGCGTAACTCGTCCGCCACGAGGATATCTAATCCGGTTTCAATTGCCAGCGTGACGTTAGATTCTGCTGAGGAAGATGAGTTGGGCTGCATTGCCCATGCTTGTTTGATGGCGCGATCGCAAACTGTTTTAATTTTTACTGGCTCTAAACTGAGATTCAGCTGTCCGCTTTCCATGCGCGTTAAGTCTAAAATGTCATTAACCACGCTCATCAAATGACGACCGCTTTGATGAATTAATCCTGCATAACGCGCTTGGCGCTCATTCAATTGCCCAAGAGTTTGATCTTTTAACAAAGTAGATAAACCCATAACAGCCGTAATTGGTGTTCTGAGTTCGTGGCTAATACAAGCTAAAAATTCATCTTTCAACCGATTTAGCCCAATCAAATCAGCATTCTTTGCTGCTAGTTCTGCTGCTAGCTGCTGCTGCTGGGTGATATCAGTAGCTATTAATAGCTGTAAATCAGGTATCAGGGGTAAAGCTATGCGATCGCCTCCTAGGGGAATTTTCTTAAATTCCCAGACTCGTTGCCCATCTTGCACAGGCAAAGCGCAGATACAGGTATTTGGTTGAGTACCCAATTGACAATAAGTAGAAGTAGTACCTGCCTCGATTGTAGGGATTGCGGTTTTACTTGCAGGTGATGCGTCAGGACTCATCCCCACTTGAGAGTTAAGGATGTACCGCTCAAAATCTTGGGGAGAAGTTTCGGTAGCTAGTTCTTTGTTTAAGCTAGAAGAATTATTTAATTGTGCTGTTAAGTGTGAACGCTGTATATATTCTTGAGTACGGGCAGTAGACAGGACTTCTTCTAAGATACCGCTACCATCAAATTGTTTGTGATTATTGAATTTTGCTGCCTGATTAACTTCTACTTGCGGTGCAATTGATTTCAGTAGGGCTTCTACTTCTTGAGTTACTGATTCTGGAGCATTCAATGTACCAAATTGCTGCTGCCAAGCTGGATTTTGCATTACTAATTCACCGCTACTAGTTTGCAACATCAACGGCAAAGGCAATTGTTCTAATAGTTGCACTAGGGAATTCAGTACAACAACATTATTCTCGTTGCTTGCTATTTGGTGATGATCTAAAGATTGCCTGTTTAGCGGCTGGTGTTGATTTTGACTGTTTTCTGTTGTTGGTAAGAGGGTAAAAAATTGTAACAGTTTTGCCTGATCAAGCAGCCCGATAAATTTACCTTCTGAGTCTACCAGCGCCCAATTAAAGTCATTATTTATTTGTAATTGTTGAGAACACAGCACCTGAAACTGCTCTACACTCAGATCAGCTGGTAAGGTGGCGATCGGTTCCACAACATCTAGTGTCCAGAGTGGTTGCTGTATATCTAGATCATCACGCCCGTAGCCAGTCATAAAGCAGGGCATTAATTGCTGGAGTTTAATTATTCCTATAGGTTGCTGCTCGTTGACTACAGCTATGCGATCGCACTTCCCCTGACTGAAAATCTCTAACACGCTGGCAAGAGAACTTGTCTGCACACAAATAGGTACAGTTGTCATGAATTTATGAAGTGCATATTCTGGCATTGACATAAAGCAACTGAATGCTCTGTAGAGCAATTATATAGCTGGAAGTGAGTTTACTAGTTAATGGTATTTATCCCTCAAACGTTAGCTGAGTGCTGATTGCTAGCAACAGCTATTTTGCTTAGAATTTCGATATATTCAAACAATCTCTAATCCTCAAGTAGAACCATATGTATTGATTATGACTTTCAACAGCGATTTTGAACCTTTAGGAATTATAATGAATTTCAACGCTATAATCGTTTACTTTCGTTTAAATTTCTTCATTAAGGAGTTAAGTTAGCATTTTTTAATTGGAATATCTCTAGGCTAGTTTCAATTCATTTTCTCTCATAACGTAGGTTTGCCTTTCTTGTTTGACAGTTATTACTAAATCTAGCATTTAGCTTAGGTAATTCAATAAATTTTAAGTAGTAATGGATAACAAGCTCATACCCAAGAGCTAGCTTTATATCTACAACTAAAATTATTTAAAAGCAAAATATTAAAGCTTATTTAGAGTGCATTAGCTTAGAAAATCATTCTTTAAATACTAAATAACTAGTAGAAAACGCTGATTCTACCTAATTCATCAGATGCCAAATCAAAACCAACAGGCATTTTTGCAAGAGCTAAAATCTGATTATCGTAAAATTCTTTTGATTTACTTTACAACTGACCCAACTATTAAACATATAGAAGAATTTACTAAAAAATTATTTTATGCAAATATTTCCATTCCCAAAATCATTGAAATTCATATGGAATTGATTGATGAATTCTCTAAACAGCTAAAATTAGAAGGACGTAGTGATGATATTTTATTAGATTATCGTTTAACATTAATTGATATATTAGCTCACTTATGCGAGATGTATCGTTGTTCCATATATCAAGATTTTAAATAATTCAGCCACTTTATTGAGATTAAGTAGCACCTTTAGATATTATGAACGCAATCAAAAAAGCTTATGTTCTCAAGCTCTATGTTGCTGGAAACACGCCTCACTCTATCCAAGCGCTAAGAACGCTTAAGAATATTCTTGAACAAGAATTTCAAGGTATTTATACGTTAAAAGTTATTGACGTATTAAAAAGCCCGCAGTTAGCTGAGGAAGACAAAATATTAGCAACGCCTACTTTATCTAAGACACTACCACCACCAGTACGTAAAATTATTGGTGATCTTTCAGATCGAGAAAAGGTTTTAATTGGTTTAGATTTACTATGCGGAGAACTAAGTGAATAATTAAAAAAGCTAATATTAACAAATTTCAATATTTCAAAAAATAAGTTTTTACTAATTATGAACGACATTAATCAAAATGCACCAAATAATGAAATTAGGGGCATCCAAAAAATTAGAACAATGATTGAGGGATTTGATGATGTTAGTCATGGAGGCTTACCACTTGGCAGAACTACTTTAATAAGTGGTACATCTGGTACTGGCAAAACATTATTTTCAATTCAGTTTCTTTACAACGGTATTATTCACTTTAACGAGCCAGGAGTGTTTGTTACTTTTGAAGAGTCTCCGGTTGATATTATTAAAAATGCTTTAATTTTTGGTTGGGATTTACAACGTTTAATCGATGAAGGCAAGTTATTCATTTTAGATGCTTCTCCCGATCCGGAAGGGCAGGAAATTATTGGCAGTTTCGACCTTTCTGCTTTAATTGAGCGGCTACAATATGCCATTAGTAAATATAAGGCAAAACGAGTTTCTATTGATTCAATAACGGCGTTGTTTCAACAATATGAAGCTGCGGCGCTGATCCGACGCGAGATATTTCGGCTTGTGGCGCGGCTTAAACAAATTGGTGTTACTACAATTATTACTACAGAACGAATAGAAGAATATGGATCAGTAGCGCGGTTTGGAGTAGAAGAATTTGTTTCAGACAATGTAGCAATTGTTCGCAATGTTTTGGAAGGAGAACGCCGTCGGCGTACAATTGAAATTCTTAAACTGCGTGGTGCTACTCATATGAAAGGAGAGTATCCTTTCACAATCACAAATGATGGAGTTAATATTTTTCCCTTGGGAGCAATGCGGCTAACTCAACGCTCTTCTAATATTAGAGTATCTTCTGGTGTGAAAACGTTAGATGAAATGTGCGGTGGTGGTTTCTTTAAAGATTCCATAATTTTAGCAACAGGAGCGACTGGTACTGGCAAAACACTTTTAGTAAGTAAGTTTCTTCAAGATGCTTGCGTTAAAGGCGATCGCGCAATTCTTTTTGCTTATGAAGAATCTCGCGCCCAACTTTCCCGTAATGCTTTCTCCTGGGGTATTGATTTTGAAGATTTAGAACGTCAAGGTTTATTAAAAATTCTCTGCACTTATCCTGAATCAGCTGGCTTAGAAGATCACTTGCAAATTATTAAGTCAGAAATTGCTCAGTTTCAACCATCACGAATTGCAATTGACTCGCTTTCAGCACTAGCGCGGGGTGTAAGTAGTAACTCTTTTCGGCAGTTTGTAATTGGTGTAACAGGTTATGCTAAACAAGAAGAAATTACTGGTTTTTTCACTAACACTACCGAGCAATTCATGGGATCTCATTCAATTACAGATTCCCATATTTCCACGATTACAGACACAATTTTAATGCTGCAATATGTAGAAATTCGGGGTGAAATGGCGCGGGCAATTAACGTTTTCAAAATGCGGGGTTCCTGGCACGATAAAGGCATCCGCGAATACACCATTAAGGCTGATGGCCCCGAAATTACTAATTCCTTTCAGAATTACGAGCGGATTATTAGTGGTTCACCCACGCGCGTTAGTGTGGATGAGAAAGCAGAACTATCGCGGATTGTTATGGGTTTTCAAGACAACTCTAGTTCAGAATCATAGAAGTCGAATCAAATTTATTTTTTGTAAAAATTGCACCTTTTCTGATAAAAATGATTCAGTTTTCTTAGCTACAGCAGAATAGTGTAGTTAACGCTACCACCCTAGTAGCGCTATCCTGCTTTAAAACCTGTCCTCTTGAGTGGGAGCAACTGAGCCGGGGGTATTCTGGTAGAAGTTCTTGGCAGCATCGTTTTGGTATATGCAATCAATTTGCGGTGAACTTCCTAAATCGCCTGTAAAGCCAAACGTATTTAACCGATTCTTGCAATCGCGCACTTGCTCTGATGTTACTAATTTTCTCTGCTCTAGAATTGCCCAGTTATTTGTCCGTAAGACGCATCCGGGGCGAATACTCGGTTGCGAGACATAGACGTTAAATGGGTTGAGCGACACAAATAAGCGGGTGTCCATCACCATAGCACTAGCTCCATTCTGCACACAAATTTCCGGATTCGGCGCACTGGTGTCAATGAATTCACGGGAGGCGACATTTTTGGGGCTTAACGTTGCTGTAGAGCTAAAGGCAATGCCAATCCCAATTCCCAAAATGAATACCCCTGCCAAAACTGCTATCGAGGTGTAATTGAAGGCTGAGGGTTTGAAGGCAGGAGATTTAGTAGTAGTAGGTTTGCGTCTCATCTTGAATCAATTTCACCTAAATTGACAGGGAGTTGTGGCTAATACTCTCCCTTTACCAGTATGACAATTATTACCCAGGTATGCCTCCAAAAGCAGGAGTTTTACGTTTCTAAGTTTAAACTAAGTATTTCTGCTCAAGTTCAACAAGAAGCACTTGCTAGCTAGCTGAACAATTTTAGAATGTAAAGGAATAAAACAAGTAATTTAGATTTGTGAATCAATCCTCGCTGCAATTAAGCAAAGCCTCCAACCCCGCCAATTTAAAAACTCTATTAACAGATAGCCTGACAGTTTTTTGGGGTGATTGGTTAGATTTGCGTGTCCGCATTGTCCAAGTAGCGGCTTCTGGCTTAGTTTCGCCGCTAATTTATATTCTGGCGTTTGGGTTGGGTTTAGGTAGTTCGCTGCCTAAGCCTGCTGTTGGTAGTAACTACTTAGAATTTATTTTGCCAGGAATGGTGGCGCTGTCGTCAATGACAATTAGCTTTGGGGGGACGACATTTTCGATTTGTGGCGATCGCTTATTCACCAAAACCTTTGAAGAAATGCTGCTAGTTCCTGTGCATCCTTTGGCTTTATACATCGGCAAAATGTTAGCCGGAGTTGTGCGGGGGTTAATGACATCCGGTTCAGTAATTTTAATCGCCGTACTATTTACTGGTAAAATCTGGAGTTTTCTGAATCCGTTATTTTTGCTGGTGCTGGTGCTGAATTGTGCGGTTTTTGCTGGCTTGGGAGTAATTGTCGGGTTGAATGTGCGATCGCTTGAAAGTGTTGGACTCTACAATAACTTTGTAATTATCCCCATGTCTTTTTTAGGAGCAACGTTTTTTGACCCTGCTACTTTACCAGGTGCTTTAAAGATATTAGTTTATCTATTACCGCTAACTTATACGAGTATTGGACTACGAGCAGCTGCTTATTTACCAACTGCACAGTTTCCTTGGTATGCAATCCCAATCTTACTAATAGTTGCGATCGCCTTATCTTGGATTGGTGCTTACCAATTCGCTCATCAACAAGACTAACAATGTCTGCAACACCTGGAACCCTTTACGTAGTAGGAACCCCGATTGGCAATCTAGAAGATATGACCTTTCGGGGAGTGCGGATTTTGCAAACAGTTGATTTAATTGCAGCTGAAGATACACGCCACACAGGTAAACTCTTACAACATTTTCAGGTTACTGCACCGCAGTTAAGTTACCACGACCACAACAGCACCAGCCGCATCCCGGAATTATTAGAACTGCTGCGTAGCGGCAAAGTAATCGCTATTGTAACTGATGCAGGAATGCCAGGAATTTCTGATCCTGGTTATGAGCTAGTTAAAGCTTGTGTGGAGGCTGGAATTACAGTAGTGCCGATTCCTGGTGCTAGTGCAGTGATTACGGCGCTTTGTGCTGCTGGATTGCCGACTGATAGATTTGTATTTGAAGGGTTTTTACCAACGAAGGAGGGGGAACGACGCGATCGCTTGGAGTTTTTAAAATCAGAAGTCCGCACAATTATTTTATATGAAGCTCCGCATCGATTACGCCAAACTTTACAAGACTTAGCTGCGGCTTTGGGTGAACGGCAAATTGTTCTAGCACGGGAGCTAACTAAGTTACATGAGGAATTCTGGCGGGGGAAAATTGTGGAGGCGATCGCTCACTATAAGGAACGTCAACCCCAAGGAGAATATACTCTAGTAGTTGCTGGTCTTGCACCCTCTCAACCGCAACTATCAGAAGCAGAACTTAAAAGCGAGTTGCAGCAATTAATTCAATCTGGAATATCGCGATCGCAAGCTAGCCGTCAATTAGCAAAAGCAACTTCTCTACCGCGTCGTCACCTGTATCAGTTAGCTTTGGCAATTTCAGTACCTTTAAACGAAGCAGAACCTAAAGATGATTAGGCGATCGTGCTTAATTTAGTACAAATAATTATTTTTGTGTTCGTCAAAGACTAACTTTTTGACAATTCATCAATAATGGTAAGCATTGTTTTTTCGCCTAATAAGCCTTTAGCAGCACTTAAGCTTTTAACAGATTCAAATACATCACGATAATCTGCAAACTCTTTATTCTTCTTCTTTCGTCGAGCATCGTCTATAGCCTTTGCAATTTTTTCAGATCCACGTACTTTAGAACGTTGTAACTTAATAGCTAACTCATCTTTACTTAAAGTATTAAGTGCATTTAGTGGTTCAACTCGTTGAGTAATTAGACTTTCAATTTCTTTTAACTTAACCTCTACCTTCTGCCTTTCTTGTGTAATTTCTGACTTTAACTCATTAATTTGCTTTTCAAGGCGTAATTCAATATTGGCTAGACGTGGTTCTAAATTCGTTGTGTCAGATGAGTATTTTACTTGCCTCTCAGGTTGCTTCTCAAAAGACTCAATTCCTCTAAGAACTTCAGCTTGCTTTGCTACTACATCCTCACTTTTAGGTGAGATTACAAACGCATTAACCATTTCACCTTTACGAGGATCTTTTTCTCTAGCCCTTACAGCAGCATAGTATTCAAAGTGTCCATCAACTACTGTATAATTTTCTGCCCCTGTAGCTTTCAAAATTAATGGTCTGATAATTCCTCCACTCTCCAAAATCATGTTTGCCAAGTTTTCTAATTCAGCTTCCGTAAAATTTGAACGAGGAACATCAGAAGTAATATCTTTCACATCTACAAGGTAAAACCTCATTATTAAACACTCCCTATTTTCTGTAAAACTTCATCTGCTAAAATTTCAAATTCCATAGCAGATTGTTGAGCAGTAGATTTTACTTCTTCTGCATATTTAATTACAGATTTTGGATTTGGATATTCTAATTCTCCAACTGTTATAGTCTGATTCATACATTCTGACAGTACAGTTCTATCATAAATAACTGCTTCCAAAAGAGGTAAATGATAGCGCTCGGATATCACATCTCTTTGTTTTGGAAAAGTATACTGTAAAAATTTAGCATAGGTTGGAATTTTGGAGGCAATAACACCTATTATGTTGATAGGTGTTTTTCCAATATCTTCTCTATATTCATTAACTTGCTTAACAAAATTGATAACTGTTGGTAGACCTTGGTTAGCAAAGGGCTTTAAATCTGAAGGAATTATCAAATAATCAGCAGCAATTAAAGCAACTTCAGCATAATAATCCCTGGAAGGAGGAGTATCAATAATAACAATATCATAATAATTCTCTACAAGTTTTAACTTTTTAACTAATCTGCGCCTGGTAGCCGCGATTTTATTAAGTGTATCCTGATATTCAATTAAAGTAATATGTGAAGGTATCACATCAACTTCAGGGCTGTTGAAATACTGAGATTTACGAACAATATCTGGAATGAAGTTGAATTCTCCTGATTCTATTAAATGATAAACATTTCGGTCTTTCAAATCGTCTTCTTCTTCAAATTGAAACTTGATTAAACCTGTAGCAAAAGTAGTATTTGCCTGAGCATCTATATCAATTAAAAGTACCCTTTTACCTTTTCTGCTTAAAGCTGCTGCTAAATTAACTGCAACAGTTGTTTTGCCTACGCCGCCTTTATTGTGGTAAATTGCGATTGTCTTCATTGTATGTTGCTCCTTTTCTTCACATAGCTGTTCAAGACGTTTTAGTTCTTGCTTTAATTCATCTGATTGGCTACTTGTTGAATTGTTATCTGGCTTTGATATATTGGAAATATTTTCAGTAAGCCTCTGTTTTAAACTGTCTTTGCCAATAAGAGCTTTAATATTATTTATTTCAGCATCAATATTTCTACCATCGCATTGAAATATTAGCTGAATGTCATTTTTTACCTTTTCATAAATTCTAAGTTCTTTACCATTTGTTAGCAGTCCATATTTCACGTTCAAGCTTGTTAGATAATGCCTAAGCCTATAAACATGAGAATTTAAATTCTGTTTCGGATGCTTCGCCTCCATGACGACACTTAAGGGAGAATTAGCATCCAACACAAAAGGAACGACTTGGGTTGCAAACGCTAAAAAGTCCAAGCGAATACTGCCAAAAGTAACTTCTTGATACCAGTCATTTGGAGAGTAGCCTAACTGTGGCAGCAGATATTGGACAATGATTTTACTCTCAACTTCGCTTTCGTTGCGGCACTCAGAATTAAAAGGCAATTTGTCCTACCTTAACAACACTGTAATCATTGGCAAAAACCTAACAATTATTCGATTGTCACTTAGATATAGTTATTCCAGTTCAGCGTAATTACTGATTATGGTAATTTTAAACGTGCGATCGCCCTCTACACTTAGATCAGGCGATGGCTTCGCCGACGCTAAGAGCGATCGCACCTCCACCTACCAGTTGTTTACAGCTTCAGCGATCGCCGCACGCGCCTCACTTAAAGACTGTTCAGCCGCACCATCGCCACCACTTAGGTTATCTGCCTGGATAAATGTCATATCTGTAACGCCAACTAAGCCGAAAATAGCGCGTAAAAAAGGCTCCTGAAAGTCATAGCCAGCCGTCGGGGTTCCTTGTCTGTAACTACCACCGCTAGCCGTAATAATCAGCATCTTCCTACCCTCAACTAAGCCTTGATAGCCTTGTTCGTTGACGGCGAAAGTGCGGTTTACTCGCACAATTTGGTCAATGTACGCCTTAAAAGTAGACGGTACGCTAAAGTTATACATTGGTACGCCAAAGACATAACGATCAGCCGCTAGAAACTCATCTACTAACTCATCTGAAATTTTAATTGCTTCATTGAGTTCGGGTGTACGTGCTTCTGGTGAACCATAAGCAGCAGCAATCCAAGGTTCATCTACATGGGGAACTGGGTTATGACCTAAATCGCGGTAGGTTAGTGTATCTTCAGGATGGGCAGTCTTCCAAGCTGTGGCGAACTCATAAGAGAGCTTGCGTGAATGAGAGCGATCGCCACGCGGACTGGAATCGATATGTAGAATGTGAGCCATTAATCGTCTTTATAAACTACAATTTGACAGCGTAAACCGATTAAATTTAGCATTAATCCCTCTTTTGGTCTGTTCATCAGAAGATTAAATTGATTCATATCCCTTATTTAGGTACAGTCAAGAGTGCTAATAAATTCAGCTTGAGCAACCATTGCATCATTAGAGGAATTAACAAATGGGATATATTATTGCAACTGCAAATATGAAAGGTGGTGTTGGTAAAACAACACTAAGTGTTAACTTAGCTACTTCTTTAGCAAAAGATCATGGTAAACAAGTTCTTGTCTTTGATTTAGATACTCAAATTAGTGCCACCCTAAGCTTAATGTCCCCTGTTGCTTTTTCTAAGCATAGAAAAGAAAAACGAACTTTAAAAGAATTAATAAACCAAGTTATCCAACCGGATAATTCTGCAAAAATCACCATTAATGATGCTATTCATTTCGGCGTTTGTAAAACAAAACAACTTGATTTATTACCAGGAGATATTGAATTATACGATGAATTTGTAGTATCCGAGATGCTGCATGAAAAAGCATTTGAAGTAGATAAGTTAGATTTTGAAATAGTTTGGAATCGCTTTGAAAGAACTTTAGTAAAGCAAATATTAGAGCCAATTAAGGAAAAATATGATTTTATTATTTTAGATTGTGCGCCTGGATATAACCTGATGACTCGTAGCGCTCTTGCTGCTAGCGATTTTTATATATTACCTGCTAAATCAGAACCGTTATCAATCGTTGGCATTCAACTACTAGAAAGACGCATTGCTCAATTAAAAGCAAGCCATGCTTCTGAGTGTGATCTGAATATTCAATTGTTAGGAATTATATTTACAATGTCAGGAAATATATTAACAGGAAGATATTATAAACAAGTTATGCAAAGGATAAATCAAGACTTTGAGGCAGCAAAAATTTTTAAAACTCAGATACCCAATGATGTAAATGTTGCCAAGGCTATTGATACTTTTATGCCTGTTGTTTTAAGCAATCCGCAGTCAGCAGGTGCTAAATCATTCACGCAGTTGACCCAAGAGTTCTTACAGAAATTAGATGCTAGTGTGAATACATAAGGTGGGCATTGCCCACCCTACAATTAAAATTGTCCGGTTAAAGCAGGAATACATCTTTCACACAACAAAGGATGCTGTTGAGATTCGCCGACATGAACAGAGTAGTTCCAACAGCGATCGCACTTTTCCCCATCGGCGCTATTTACACCAATTCCTAATTCATCTGACTTAAAACTGTACTTGACTTGAGCTAAAGCATCAAGAGAATCTAGCAGTTCAACTTGAGAAGTGATAAACAGATATCTCAGTTCATCTACGGAGTTAGTTGATTCCGAAGTAAGTGTTTGTAACTGTTGACGCAACTGGGAATCTGACACATAAAGCAACACCTTCGCTTCTAGAGAAGAACCGATCATTTTTTGAACTCGTGCTTGCTCTAAAACTTTATTAACTTCAGTGCGAATTTGCCGCAGTTGTTGCCAATAAGCATTCATTTCTGGCTTTTGCCACTTCTCCTCTAACTTCACCCAACCAGCTTCAAACACTGATTTATACGGCGTGTTGTAAGGGAGATATTGCCAGATATCTTCAGCTGTATGACACAGAATTGGGGCGATCGCCCGGGCTAAATTTTCCAAGGCGATATGCAGCACTGTCTGGCAACTCCGCCGCCGCAGAGTATTTGCAGCGCTGATGTACAGGCGATCTTTAGCAATATCTAAATAAAAGTTAGATAACTCCACCACGCAGAAATTCTGCACCATTTGGAAAACTCGGAAGAACTGAAAGCTACGATAGGCTTCTGTTACTTCTGCAAACACCTCAGTCATCCGGTGCAGCATATAGCGATCAAGTTGCGGCAATTGCTCATACGCTACTGCATTTTCAGACGGATTAAAGTCATGCAAATTACCCAGTAAGAACCGCGCCGTATTGCGAATCTTGTTCCTCACATCCCCCATTTGCTTGAGGATATTCTTACTAATGGGAACATCTGAGGAGTAATCCACCGATGACACCCACAAGCGCAATACATCAGCACCGTAAGGCGGCTCTAATTTTTGATTTTTGCCTCCCTCAATTACTATTGCTGGATCAATCACATTACCCAAAGATTTACTCATCTTGCGTCCCTGTTCATCTAGGGTAAAGCCGTGAGTTAAAACAGTTTTGTATGGCGCTATGCCGTTTGTTGCCACACTTGTTAATAAACTGGACTGGAACCAGCCTCTGTGCTGATCTGAGCCTTCTAGGTAAATATCAGCTGGATATTGCAATTCCTCACGTTGCTGCAATACAGCCGCCCAAGATGAGCCGGAGTCAAACCAGACATCCATTGTGTCAGTACCTTTGCGGTAATTGCGATTGCGGTATTGTTCTGGCAATAACTCATCTACCGACAGTGAGTACCAAGCATCAGAGCCATGTTGAGCAAAAATCTCCTGAACATAAGCAATAGTTTCCTCTGTCAGTAGCGGCTCTCCTGTCTCTTGATCGTAGAAAACAGGAATTGGCACACCCCAAGAGCGCTGACGGGAAATACACCAATCAGCGCGTTCCGCAACCATTGGCGTAATCCGGTTTTCACCTTGAGCGGGAATCCATTTAACTCTTGCGATCGCTTTTACTGCTTCTTCCCTAAATCCCTCTACAGAAGCAAACCACTGTTCTGTAGCCCGCAGAATTACAGGTTTTTTGGTACGCCAGTCATAGGGATACTTGTGTACATAAGCTTCCTCTTTCAGCAACGCTCCCGCTTGTGTCAGCGCCTCAATTACCGCCCCATTACCATCACCTAGAACATTCAAAGAGGCAAACTGCCCCGCTTCAGAGGTAAAGTTGCCATAATCATCTACAGGCGACAGCAACGGCAAATTGTAACGCTGACCTACCAAATAGTCATCTTGACCGTGACCTGGTGCTGTATGTACTAACCCAGTACCAGACTCAGTAGTAACATAATCGCCGCCAATCACAATCGGACTCTCGCGCTCAAACAACGGATGCCGATAAGTAGAATGCTCTAAATCCTTACCTTTGACAGTTGCCTTTACACTCAAATTAGTACCCAGTGTCGCAGATAACCGCTCCACCAAATCAGCCGCCACAATTAGATATTTATGTGAGGAATGAGAGAATTCCTTTCCCCTTGTCTCCTTGTCCCCTTGTCCCCTTGTCTCCTTGTCTCCTTGTCCCCTTGTCTCTCCCCCAACCTCTACCACCGCATAAGTCAACTCAGGATTTACAGCAACTGCCAAATTCGCTGGAATTGTCCAAGGTGTTGTTGTCCAGATAGCGACACCCAAATTAGATAAATACGGTTCCAGCGATTTCACAGCTGCACCAAGACTAGTCATCGGGAAAGCAACATAAAGACTGCGCGAGGTGTGACCTTCGGGATACTCTAATTCAGCTTCAGCCAGAGCAGTTTTAGAACTGGGACTCCAATAAACAGGCTTCAAACCACGATAGATGTAGCCCTTCAAGACCATCTGACCAAACACACCAATCTGCGCCGCTTCATATTGGGGCTTCATTGTCAGATAAGGATGATCCCAGTCACCCCAAACACCGTAACGTTTAAAGCTTTGGCGCTGTTCCTCCACTGCATTCAGGGCAAAATCCCGCGCGTAGGAGCGTAATTCCATTGGCGTGAGTGAAGCGCGAGTACTTTGTTTCATGCCTTGAATAACTTTTAATTCAATTGGCAAGCCATGACAATCCCAACCAGGTACATAACGCACCTTACGTCCTTGCAGCAGTTGGAAGCGATTGATAATGTCTTTGAGGATTTTATTTAAAGCATGACCAATATGCAACGAGCCATTGGCATAAGGCGGACCATCGTGCAGAATAAATAACTCGCCCTCATTGTTCTGCGATAGGCGCTCATAAATTTGGTTTTCTGCCCAAAATTTTTGCAGTTCTGGTTCCCTCGCCAGGGCGTTTGCCCGCATATCAAACTTAGTCTTAGGCAGATTAACGGTGTCTTTGTAAGCAGTGGGCGCGGAGGAGCCAGTGTCGTGGGCGGGTTTCCCGACTTGAGACAACTGGCGTGTGTCCTCCGCGACTTTAAGTGCGTAAGAGGGCGGCGTTAAGGATTCCTCGCCGACATTATCGTAGCTTCCTGGTTCTGTCATCCGATGCCGAAAGATGATGTTTAATTTTAGAAAAGTGCCTCAGAGGAAATCTCCCCCGAAACACTTTACTGCTTGCAACTATTATGAGGGAGAATTCCCCAGGTCTTCAACTAAGATTACACCAAGGGAATTTTTGAACATGAACTAAAAGGACAATTTTTACTTAAAGGTAATTCTTATCCCCTTGTCTCCTTGTCCTCCTTGTCCCCTTGTCTCAACTAGGCGAAGGATTTTCTGGCGTTTCCGGTTCCGGTGGCGAAGCTTCTATATGTTTTTCCTCAGCGTCGCGGATCGCAGCTTCGACAATTTCTGGATCTGGTGGGTGGGGTCGCACTGGTTCCGAACCGACATCTAAATCTCCTTCAGCCAAAGTAGTTTCAACTGCTAGAGCGATCGCTTCTTCTTCAGTCAAAACTGGGGCAATTTCCACATCAACTTCTGCAATTCGTGCCTCGGTAGTCACAGAAGTAGCTTCCCCATCCGGTATATCTGCTACTGCATCCGATTCTCTAGCAGCTTGTACCAGTTCATCCGGTTGTGGCGTAACTGGCGGAATCGTTTCCGCTGTGCTTTCAGTTGTGGCTTGGCTGTCACTCGTTAGCTGTTGTTTAGTATCAACTGCTACCTCCGGGATTGGAGTACGCTTGTCAATAATCTGAACTCTTGAGTTATCGTTACTTACAGGACTGCTTGCGTCCCCAGTGGTAGTATCAGGTGATGTCGAGGTGGGCGCTTGAGTCGCACCACTAAGATTTTCCTGAAGCCGATCTTTCGCAGTAGTAGCGCTGCCACCAACTGATTTCCCAATCTGAGAAATCCTGCTAAACAGCGATGAATTAGCTACTTTCTCTTGAACTTTGTCTTTAACTTCCGCAGCATTCGGTAGCTCTGTTTGAGTAGAACGCGGAGTTAGTTGCCGCCTTAATGAAAGCGTTTGCCCTACCGACCAACCGAGTAAAGCAACACCAGCTACCTGACCTAGTAGGAGACTTCCGGTAATGCGTCCAGCACACACCCATAGCACTAAGGCATAGAATAGCCCCACTCCACTCCAAATAAAGTCATTTTTGCGGTGTACTTCTGGAAAAAAGAAAGCCGCTAGGTAGATGACTAAACTACCAATACCGACCGCCAACGCCAGGACGTATGCCAACATTTCGTGGTTACTCCTTAGTGTGTAATTAAGACTAGATATTTCAATTTTGCGCCTTTATTGTTGAGTTAGATACAAACTCAAATTAACTACCTGTTTACAAATGACAGTTGTACCTCAATAAACTCACTTTAATTTCTTTTTTACAGAAGAACTGAGGAGATCGGGCTACCCTAAAGGGGGAATCCACCCTCCTATTCAGTGAAGTGCAGAGTTAGGAAAAATTTATGGCACAAAGCTTTGGTCTGATTGGTTTAGCAGTTATGGGTGAGAACCTAGCGCTGAATATTGAGCGCAATGGTTTTCCGATCGCAGTTTACAATCGCACCCCGGAAAAAACTGAGGCTTTTATGTCTAAGCGGGCGCACGGTAAGCAAGTCAAAGCCACCTACTCAATTGAAGACTTTGTGGCTTCTTTAGAGCGACCCCGCAAAATCATGATTATGGTGAAAGCTGGTGCGCCTGTTGATGCCGTAATTGAGCAGCTCAAACCTTTACTAGAACCCGGCGATATTATTATTGACGGTGGTAATTCTTTCCATGAAGATACTGCGCGTCGTAGCCGGGAGTTAACAGCCCACGATCTGAACTTTGTGGGCATGGGCGTGAGTGGTGGCGAAGAAGGGGCATTGAATGGACCCAGCTTGATGCCTGGAGGCACAAAAGATGCCTACGAGAACTTAGAGCCAATTCTCACCAAAATTGCAGCTCAGGTAGATGATGGACCTTGTGTTACCTATATTGGTCCTGGGGGTGCAGGTCACTTTGTTAAGATGGTTCACAACGGCATTGAGTACGGCGATATGCAGCTAATCGCTGAAGCTTACGACTTGCTCAAAAATGCCTTGGGGTTGGATCATCAGCAGTTGCATGAAGTTTTTGCTCAGTGGAACAGCACTGAAGAACTTGATTCTTATTTAATTGAAATTACTGCCGACATTTTTACCCACATTGACCCAGATACTAATCTGCCCTTGGTAGATGTGATTCTCGACTCAGCCGGACAAAAGGGAACCGGACGCTGGACAGTGGCGGCTGCTTTCGATTTAGCTGTACCAATTCCAACAATGACTGCTGCTGTTAATGCCCGGATTGTGTCTTTCTATAAGCAGGAGCGAGTGGCAGCCGCAAAAATTCTTCCAGGTCCTACGGGAAAATATGAAGGTGATGCCACTGCTTTTATTAACAAAATCCGCGATGCCCTCTACTGCTCTAAAATCTGCTCCTACGCTCAAGGTATGGCGCTTTTGAGTGCCGCATCCAAAACGTATCACTACGATCTGAATTTAAGTGAATGCGCCCGGATCTGGAAAGGTGGCTGTATCATCCGCGCTCGGTTTCTAGATAAGATCAAAGATGCCTTTAAACAAGATCCTCAACTACCCAACCTTTTGGTAGCACCTCAGTTTAAGCAGTCCATATTGGATAAACAAACCGCTTGGCGCGAGGTGATTGCAGAGGCGGCAAAGCTGGGTATTCCTGTTCCCGCTTTTAGTATTTCTCTAGGTTACTTTGACAGCTATCGGCGCGAGCAGTTGCCCCAAAACCTTACCCAAGCTCAACGCGACTACTTCGGCGCTCATACCTACGAGCGAACGGATAAACCTGGTGTCTTCCACACTGAATGGACACAAGCTGCTGAAGAATCTATCCAAACAGGTTCAACAGATTAACCTTACCTTTAGAAATCGACAAGGGGATCTTTTCCTGGGATCTCCTTGTTAGGACTTACGCACCAGTAACGGAAAAACGAACCGCCAAGGACACGAAGTACACAAAGGAATAAGAGTTTGAGAGAGTTTTTGCGTAAGTCCTGCTTGTCTAAGCTTCTGCTAGCATCTGTAGCAGCTTTTCAACATCATTTAAATCTCCGACAAATCGCTTAATTGGTGCAGGACAAACCCTAACTAAAGTTGGAGTCGCGGAAACTTGATTCATCTCTGCTTGCTCTGGATACTTGAAGACATCAATTACTTTCAAGGTATAAGGATGACCCAGATATTGCTCTAATAGCTGGTGTAGAGTTTGGAAGATCCGCTCGGTGGCTACACTATTACCAGCAACAAATAGGCGCAGCACGTAGCTTGAGTATTCTGGTTGCCCTCGTGGTGTTGAGAGCGTAGTTAGCTTGGGGATGGGTATGGATGGCGATCGCTCAAAGCGGAAAATCAAATCGTGTTCTTCCCAAAGTTGCGAAAATGAGGAGCGATAGGCAGCTAGCACCATTGGATCGCACAATCCATCTGACCAAGGAGCTGCTTGCCAAACTAATTCTCCAGTTCCAAAAACCGCATTCAGCAGCGCCTGATATCGCAGCACTAAGGGATAAGCTTCAGCAAACGTTTCTACTTGCCCAGTACGCGGATCTAACCAGCGATCAATCGTTGCAGTGTAGCAAGGTACTAAAAAATGCGGTGGTTCTGGTAAGCCTAGTATTTCCTGTAAACCAGCACACAAATGAGAATGCCAGCGATTTCGCTTATCAGGGTCGATGCAGTAAATTAAATCTCCCCCTGGTGTAAAAACAGCAATACCTTTAAATAGTTGGGGAAAAAGTTTAGGTTGACTCAATTGACTTCCAGGAAGTAAGAAGGTGGAGGTAAAGGAGAATTAGTTACAGTGATTGTCTAAATGTACACTCTCCCTCAGCTCCCCCAGCTCCTAAATTCTACACACGACCCCGAAGTATTTGCGCCATTTCGTTCGGCTTGGGTGATGCCTCTAGGGCTGTTTCTTCGGTGATGCGTCCTTCTTCGTATAGTTTATAAAGAGACTGGTTCATCGTACACATTCCCTCGAAGTTGCAACGCGGAATTATCGACTCAATTTCTTCAACTTCGTTACGAATAATATAGTCCTTAACAGCGTCTGTATTGATCATAATTTCATGAATAGCAGCGCGTTTGCTGTCTGTAGTCCTTACTAAACCTTGAGCAATAACAGCAACCAGAGATTCCGCTACTTGAATCCGCATCGGCGCTTGCTCGTCTGGGTTATAAAGGTTCAAAATCCGCTCGATTGTTTTGACAGCACTGTTGGTGTGCAGAGTACCAAAGACCAAGTGACCAGTTTGGGCGGCTTTTAAAGCTGTGTTAACGGTTTCGCGATCGCGCATTTCCCCAATCAAAATAATGTCCGGATCTTCCCGCAGCGATGCTTTCAGGGCATTATCGAATTTCAGCGTATGGATACCAACTTCTCGCTGTTTAATCAGCGATTTTTGACTTTTATGCACAAATTCCACCGGATCTTCAATTGAGATGATGTGCTTAGGCATCTCCTTATTGATGTAATCGATCATTGCTGCCATTGTTGTCGATTTACCAGAACCAGTCGGTCCTGTCACTAAAATCAAGCCTTTATGGTAATGACACAACTCCTGAAACACTGGCGGCAAATTTAACTGTTCCATTGTGAGAATTTTTAGGGGAATTAACCGCAGCACCATCGCAGGACCGTTGAGGGCAACAAAAATATTAATCCGTACCCTCGCTACTCCTTCGTATTGTGTGGCTCCGTCATATTCCAGATCCTTTTTAAATTGCTCAATTTGCTGCTCATTCAAAATCTCACGCAGCCAGCCGAAAAACGTTGCTTCATCCGTAACTGGATGAGCTGTATTGATGATTTCACCGCGTTCCCGGAAGCGGGGTAATTCGCCAACGCCCAAATGCAAGTCAGAAATTCCCTGCTCGTAAGCTTGCTTCACTAATTGCTCTAAAGTTGGTGCGCCACTACTAGGCTGATCGCTTGCAGCACTACGCTGTTCAGATGCAACTGCTGGCACTGAGGCGGCACGGGAAGCAGCAACTTGGGTTTGCGTCTGTAGCTGTGTATTACCGCCCATCGGCACACCCAAAGCCGGAGTTTGTCTCGGTAACGGTGGTGGCGGCAGAGGAGGGCGCGATCCGGGAGGCGGAGACATTGGGGGACGCTGTGATAGTGACATATATTTACAACTAAATTCATACGTCCTTAGTCTTCCCAAAATGCTGGACTTTGTATCAGCAACAGACATTTGCTTATCTACATTGATATTTTGCTGTAGACAAAATATAGACAACCCTACCCCTTTCGGCTCTTGACACGCACTTACAATTGTGAATGATTAGTAATTAAGAAACGTGCATACACCAGAACTACGGCAGTTGAAACATAGAAGTTTCAACTGCAACTCAGTATGTTGAGTGTTTTGAATATTAATAATTATTTAATGAATTTTTGCAATAGCAACAGTTATAGTTACTCAAACAAAATCTTGTGTAACTAGTAATAATTATTTACTTAGGGCAATTGTGAAGCTGCCTCTGGCACAGTGTCTGGGAAAAACCCCACTATTAAGCTCGTTGAGCATTAACTTCAAACTAGTATTGGCTATCTCCTAAGAATATTTTATGTGAAGTTTTTTAAAGCGCTGGACTTAAGTTTTTAATTATTAGCGCCCAGTATTCACAAAAAACCTATTATGCCCTAATTCTATCTCAGCAAGCTTTAACAAGAAAATAACTCAACTTTAATACCTACTTAGAAAGTCAGCTATCTACAATTTATTAATTACTAGAGCAAAGTAGCGCAATTATGAGAATAAACTAGCAGAATTATAAGAAATGTTAAGCTAGTTCTGCCTTGTATATGCTGTCAAAAGTCTCGCGACTGAACTACTAATTGATTTAGCTAATGTACCAGAACTTAAAAGCTTGTCTTACAAGGGCTTTCAGCTTATATACCTAACGATAGATGCTATTAACTGCTAGATATTGAACTAAAGAAATTAATTTGTAGTCATAAAGACAAATTGTTAAGTGTAAAGTTTATTGAATATTCGATCATTTTGTCAAATAGATTTTATATACTAATTTTCATTGAAGGACTAGTTTGGTATTAGTCAACCGAAATTTTACTCAACTCAATTTTTTATTTCCTGGGAGGGAAAATTATGGCTCTAGTTCAAAGCTCTAGTCTTAGCAAGAACTATTCTTTGGTCATGATCAAAAGCTTTTTAATCTGGACTTTCACGCTGGCAGTTTGTTTGCTGGTTGTCGGTTTTCCGTTAGTAGTTTTGATGGCTACAGTCGGTTTTCTACTATCAATGGTTTTAGAATCAATTATGCCAATTAGTGCTGTTTTGCTAGTAGCAGGTAGTATGATTGGGCTAAATGTATTAGCTGTACTTGTTGGCGCTAGTGTGCTAACTCTTAAAGGCGTTCATCCAAATCAACTAAGCTGGTTAAATTGGTTGAATGGCGAGGCAGATCCCCTACAAACTTCCACTTATGCTGCTTGCCCTTTAACCTGTAATATGGAAGATTAAGGGGCGCTGAAACCGGATATTTTGTTGAAAGCAATTACTCCGAGAAACAGTGCATCTCTGCCCGGTTAAGCCGGGTTTTTTAATGCCTAAAATTTGGGGATTTAGCTTGTAAAGTGGGCAATGCTGACAAAATCATGAATATTGTTTCTGCTCTTGAAGTAAGCTAATTGCTTAAATAATTGTTAAAGTGCCAAGAGGCGCAGGGGCTTGTCGTGAGTGCGATGCCAAAGGCGCTGCCAAAGGCAGATCGCTTGCACATAGGATCAGAGGCGTTTAATATGCTTGTGGTTAACTGCTGATTCAGTATGTAATGGCGAAGCGAAGAGTTTGCATTATTTTAGGTACGCGCCCGGAAGCGATTAAACTAGCTCCGGTAATTCAAGTATTCCAGCAATCCCCTGTTGACACACAAGTAATTTTAACTGGTCAGCATCGGGAAATGGTTGCCCAAGTGATGCAGCTATTTGACCTGACGGCAGATCAAAATCTAGAAATTATGCAGGCGGGACAATCTCTAACTGATATAACTTGCCTTAGCTTGCGGGGGTTAGAAGCGTTGTTCCAGCAGCAGCCAGACTTAGTAATCGTGCAGGGAGACACAACTACGGCTTTTGCAGCAGCAATGGCGGCGTTTTATCAAAAAATTCCCATAGGTCACGTGGAAGCCGGATTACGCACTGATGATTTGTACAATCCTTACCCAGAGGAGGCAAATCGGCGGTTAATTTCCCAAGTGACTAATTTGCACTTTGCACCGACAAAACTTGCGGTGGAAAATCTACAACGTTCTGGCGTGGTAGGTGAAATTCACTTAACTGGGAATACAGTTATTGATGCGCTGCTGTCGGTAGCTAAACGCCAGCCTGAATGTAATATCAAAGGTCTAGATTGGGAAAAATATCGTGTCCTCCTCGCAACAGTGCATCGGCGGGAAAATTGGGGAGAACCACTGCAAGATATTGCCCAAGGCTTTTTGCAAATATTAGACAAGTTTGAGGATACGGCTTTACTATTACCGCTACATCGCAATCCTACAGTTAGAGAACCACTACAAGCCCTTTTAGGTAATCATCCGCGAGTTTTTTTAACAGAACCCCTAGATTATGCTCAACTTGTGGGGGCAATTTGGCGATCGCATCTTTTATTAACTGATTCCGGTGGTTTACAAGAAGAAGCACCGAGTTTAGGCAAACCAGTTCTAGTATTGCGAGAAACAACAGAACGCCCAGAAGCTGTGGAGGCTGGTACAGCCAAGTTAGTAGGAACGAATCCATCTCAAATAGTTGCTGCTGCAACACAGTTATTAAGTAACCCGGATGCTTATAGGGCTATGGCTACAGCGATTAATCCGTTTGGAGATGGGAAAGCCGCAGAACGGATTTTTCAAATTGTCGAGAATTATTTAGCTTAAATACTGATATTACAAACTCTAAAACCAGCCATAGTCTAGTTAGGGTTGGGGATATCTCTACAAAAAGCAGTAGGAGTGAAGGTACGCGATGTCATTAAGAGATTGGAAGCTGATGGCTGGTATTTTGTTAGAACTAGAGGTAGTCATCGGCAGTTTAAACACCCCGTTAAACAGGGTGTGGTTACAGTCCCTGGCAAATTATCTAAAGATGTAGCGCTAGGAACATTAAACAATATCTGGAAGCAAGCTCAACTACAAGCAGAAGACTAATGAAGTACGCAGTAATAATTGAAAAAGCTGAAAACAATTACTCCGCTTATGCTCCCGATATACCAGGGTGTATTGCTGTTGGAGATACTTTGGAAGAGACGAAACAGATGATCCAGGAAGCTATTGAGTTTCACTTAGAAGGGATGAGAGAAGATGGTTTACCTATTCCTGCACCAACCACTCATGCTGAGTACGTTGAAGTTTAGCAATTAGTAAAGCGATCACTCCTTACTCACAGGCACTGATAAACGCCTGAAAGAGTTATTACCACTACGAGATGGTGTCACAGTTCGGCAAAATAACTTCTAGTCTAGACCAGCGATCGCGTAACACTCCAGCTAAAGCTCTTAACCCCCATTCCTCACTACGGCGATGACCAACTGCAACTATGCTAATTCCCGTTTCCTGAACGGCGGCTTGGGCTGGCTGTCGCAATTGTCCAGTAATATACACATCAGCACCGCGATCTGCTGCTTCACGTACTAAAGCATCATTCATTGCCCCAACAACAGCTACCCGTGAAATCTCACGTTCATCATCAACAATAGCTTTGTCGTAGCCACCGAATACATCGTCTACATAAGCACAGAAGCCTGCGTTACTCTGACTAGGAATATTACCAATCATGCCAAGCGATCGCTCTTGTTTTTTGCCTAGCACTTCTAATGTAGACATTCCTAGCACTGTGGCAAGTCTTGGGTTGAAACCAAGCGTCAAATTCTCGTCAAACGCTAGATGATAAGCTAATACACCGATATCTGCTGCTAATTGCTCTGGTTGAAGTTGCCAAGGTCGATGTAAAAATACAGCATCCAATTTTTCAGTATTTGCCCATTGCCTTAACCCTGTCCAAGGTTCTAGTGCTAGTCCCAAACGTTTAATCGGGCGTGTTGATAATATATAAACGCCGTTTTGGTCATCACCAAAGGAATCAACGCCAAAAAAGTAATCTAAAAATTGGGCAATATCATTTAGAGCAATCATGCCTTATAGTCGTGTGCAGTGGACTTAAGGGCGACTTTTAGCAACGCCTTTAGGTGGCTGACTATTTAATTGAACAGTAACACCTAATATCGATGTTAATTAACTTAATTGCAGATTATGGGATCGGTGATCCGGCTTTTGCTGAAGTCACGCAGCGTTTATTAATGGCATTGCCTTCAGCGCAGATTAGCTTGATCTCAGTACCGCCATTTAGCACTCTCGCTACTGGCTTCTGGATTGCCCAGCTTGGTCTGAATCCAGGTGCTAGCGATCGCTTAATCTATCACAATTGCGCCCCTCGCCAAGATGACTCGCAACCGAGATTAGATAATGAAGGTGAAGGACTAACTTATGCCCTATTGCCGAATAATGTCAAAGTAGTGGGAGTTAATGCGGGTTATACTCTGTCTTTCATTAAAGACCACGCCCAAGTACATACAGTCAAAGTTTCGCGGGGCGGATCGCAGTTTCGTTCGCGTGATGTGTTCCCCGTTGCGGCGGCGGCGATCGCGATGGCTGATTTCAGCTTTTTAGGAGAAGTTTTGCAACCAAGTCAGATTCCGGATGCACCGAGCGATCGTGTTGCTTGGACTGATGGCTACGGTAATATTAAAACTACAATTCCTGCCCATACAGTTAACCTCAACCCAGAAGCAAAGGTAATTATCCGTGTTGGGGATGTGGTGAGTGATGCTGTGTATTCCGACGGTAGTTTTAAAGTCCCAGAGGGAACTTTGGCATTTGCACCCGGGAGTTCTGGCTGGCAGACTGCTAACGGTGAAGAGGTGCGCTGGATGGAATTATTTTTGCGTGGCGGTAGTGCTTGGGAACGTTTTGGGAGACCGCGTGTAAATCAAGTAGTAACTCGCCTTAGTTGAGCGGTAAGATTATCTTGGGTAACAACTAGCAACCGCGAATTTATACTGTGCTTCAGTGCGGTCAAAATTATATGGGCGCTCCGGGATTGAGGATTGGGAACTCTACCCAATCCGAGTACAAGAGTACAAGCGTCCCAGCAATAGGGCGGGGTAAAATCCCCGTCCTCAATTCCTCCTAATACCCAGTACCCAGTCCCCAATCCCCAGTTCCCTTTAACATCTTCTCACTTGACAAGGATTGCTTTTATATATCAGTTCTCTTGTCCTGAATTTCCACCGCTTCGTTAATTTCTCTGTGATGGAAGTCTTCGGTAATAGAATCTAATGGAGTTGTAGTATCAACAGTAGTTGACTTAACAACTTGTTTCTCCATTGAGGGTGACTTAGCATCATCAACTGCACCTTTAGCAGAGTCCGCTACATCTTTTGTCGTATCCTTGACTGATTCGGCGGCACTTTTGGCGGATGACTTAGCATCTTCAACTGCACCCTTAGCAGAGTTCGCTACATCTTTTGTCGTATCCTTGACTGATTCGGCGGCACTCTTGGCAGATAATCTAGCATCATCAACTGCACCCTTGGCAGAGTTTGCTACATCTTTTGTTGCACCCTTAACTGATTCGGCGGCGCTTTGTACAGATGGCTTAACATCTTCAACTGCACCTTTTACAGATTCCGCTACACTTTCTGTTGCACCCTTGACTGATTGAGTTGCACTTTGTACAGATGGCTTGAGATCCTCAACTGCACCTTTTACAGAGTCCGCTACGCTTCTTACGGCTGGTTTTGCTTCCTCAGACGCACTTTTAACTGCGTCTACTATAGAGGGCTTAGACTGCTGAACTGTATCCTTAACTGCATCTACTGTGCTGACTACCGAGGGTTTGGCATCCTCAACTGTATCTTTAACTGCATCTACTGCACCGATTACCGAGGGTTTGGCATCCTCAACTGTATCTTTAACTGCATCTACTGCACCGATCACAGACGGCTTGACATCTTCGGCTGTATGCTTTAGCGTGTCTCCTAAATCTTCTACAGTTGCGTTAAGATTCTCAGCAACACTCTTTGCTGCATCTACTACACCTTCTACAGTCTTGTCAACAGCCTCAGATGTACCCTTACCAGCTATAGCGCCCGCAGCTGCACCTGCTACAGCGCCAATAATTCCTCCGGCGCGACCACCGAGTACAGCACCAACCGCAGCTCCAGCTGCTGCTGCACCGATGCCTGAGCCTGCTGATTGAGCTTCGTCGGACTCTTTATTCTCAGTATTTTCGTTAGGTTGGTTACTAGGCTGCTTGTTCTCAGTCATACTAATTGTCTCCTTGAGTTGTTGCAAGCAACAAATTGTTATTAATCAGTGCCAATCTAACAACCACAGTCAAGGAGTTACACTAAACTAAAGGGAGACATCGCTCAACAGATAGTCCTCTAGGGTTACAAGTTTCAGTTTTTGCGGATTTGGGCATTGTAGCTAAGAGAATCGGCTCTTTTGGGCTTGGCGCTGCTATGCGAAACTTTAAGAAGTATGACGAGCTAAGTAATCGTGCTTAGAATTTACTAGGATGAACACTAACCCAATAACTGAAACAAACTTTCTAATGTTTTGTAGCCCCATTTAAGTGTCATCAATCCGCAGATAATTGATATTACAAAACAGAACGTAATACCTCTGGTTAACTCTATTGGCTCCCCCCAAAAATAGGTATAGCCGCCCCATTGGATTGCCGCAATTACTAGTCCAACTAACGCTCCAGCACTAAAGCGTTTAATCAACGCACTTACATTTAGTTTCGCTTTAGGTAGGTCTAGTTCGTCTGGTGGTAATGTCATAAGAGATTTGGCTGTTTGAACTCTGATGCAGGCAATATTTCCCCATTTACTCTTAATTTACATTCACCTGTGGGGTCTTCTCCTGTCTTCTCTCTTTTGGCACAACTATCTAAGGAAAGATTGATTTTTTTTTAAAGCAATGTTAACTTCCTTTGTTAATTCGAGTAAGTCAGCCTAATTCAGTTTTTCGCCTATTTTAAGGTGTGAGGTAGAACTGGAACGGAGGAACCAAATTTAGGGGCGTATCTTTAACTTAATCTAACTGATTTAAGAAATAATTAAAGAAGGACATCTCTCAGTCCTAGCCCGTCAGCTAACTTCGTAGGCGTTGAGAGGAGACTGAAGAGTCAGCATTCTTTGTAATGTTTTGCTCGCGTCAGTTTTCTTGACTGGTACTGCTCGGTTTTATTGTACCTGCTCTTGATTCTGGGGATTAAATGATATTTCAACTGAACATTGCTGCGATCCTCGCGGTAGCTGGGCAAACTGCCTGGAAACGTGCTAAACCAGTTTTTGTTCGAGATGCAGTCTTGCTTCCTGCTATTGGGTTTTTAGGCGTTATTTTGCTGTGGTGGTTTATTGCTACGTTCTTAACTGATTTAATGCCTACTCCAGCAGAGGCACTGGTAGAAAATTTAGATAATATCTTGCATCCATTTTACCGACGCGGACCTGGTAACTTGGGGCTTGGTTGGTTATTGCTGGCGAGTTTGCGCCGAGTATTAATTGGCTTTGGATTGGGAGCGATCGTTGCTATTCCTGTGGGCTTTTTAATTGGAATGTCGAAAAAAGCAATGCTAGCAATTAATCCGATTATTCAAATATTTAAGCCTGTCTCGCCTTTAGCTTGGCTACCGATTTCCCTGGCGATTTTTAATCTAGCAGACCCTTCAGCAATTTTTGTGATCTTTATAACTTCGTTGTGGCCCACAATTATTAATACCGCTCTTGGTGTTCAGAGCGTTTCCAAAGACTACATAGACGTAGCGCGAGTATTAGAAATGCCCCAGTGGAGAAGGATTACAAAAATTATCTTGCCTGCAAGTTTGCCTTATATTTTTACTGGGTTACGGATTAGTTTAGGTATTGCTTGGCTAGTGATTGTTGCTGTAGAAATGCTTACGGGCGGTGTAGGCATCGGCTTTTTTGTTTGGGATGAATGGAGCAGGCTAAACTTAAGTTCAGTTTTTCTGGCGGTGCTGGTAATTGGCTTAACAGGGCTAATTCTTGACTATGCTGTAGGCAAAGTTCAGGAATTAGTAACACATCGTCCGGTACGGCAGACTGACATTTAAATAAGACAGCGATCGCTCTTTGATTTGCAAGCGCTGGAGACGGCGGGTAATTCCATGCCAATTTAAGCTAATTTACGACGGCGCTAACAACAGCTTAGACAAGACTGAATATGAGTGATACTCAGCAAAATTATCTTCATCGGCGTGACTTTCTTAAAAAAGTCGGCGTAACAGCAGCTAGTATGGCAGTTTCCGCTTGTGCTATTAACGCCAGTAGAGCGCCTCAAGGGTTATCTGAAGCCGCTTTAGCAGTGGAACAGGTGGTAGATCCGAAGACACTGGAGAAACCCAATCTTACCGTCGGGTATGTGCCAGTAAACGATTGCGCTCCCTTTGCTGTTGCTTGGGAAAAAGGCTTTTTTCGCAAGTATGGTTTAAACGTTACACTTAGCCGCGAGGCTAGCTGGGGTACATCTCGTGATGGCATTATTTTTGGTCGCCTTGATGCTTCTCCGGTAGTTTGTGGCGCTGTCACAAATGCCAGAACTGGTGCAGAAGGCGCACGTCATGCCCCTTTGTGTGCGGCGATGACAATTCACCGTCACGGTAACGCTTTAACGATGAATCAAGCGATGTGGGAGTCGGGGTTACGTCCTTGGCGGGAATACAACGGGGACTTAGATGCGTTTGGGCGTGATTTTAGGCGCTATTTTGACAACATTCCTCCAGAGCAACGAGTTTGGGCTGTTGTTCTGAGTTCGGCGATTTACGAATACTTTATTCGCTATTTATCGGCTGCTGCTGGGGTTGATCCTGACGACGAATTTCGGGTGATTATCATTCCGCCGCCGCAGATGGTTGTGAACATGAGGATTGGGGCGATGCAAGCGTACATGGTTGCCGAACCTTGGAATACACGCGCTATTAGTGGTAATGAAGGAATTGGCTTTACTTTTGCTCAGGGTAAAGAAATCTGGCAAGGACACCCAGATCGACTTTTGGGCGTGATGGAGTCTTTTATTAATGAAAATCCAAAAACTTATCGTTCGTTAGTTAAAGCAATGATTGAAGCTTGCCAGTATTGCAGCGAGCAGAAAAATCGGGAGGAGGTTGCGAAGCTAATCTCAGACAAGTCGTTTACTGGTGCTAAACCAAGTTTAACGAGAGCGGCAATTGTTGGTGAATACAACTATGGTGGGTTTGATGGCAAAAAACGAATTGCGCGATCGCCTGACACAACTATTTTCTTTGATTTGCCGCCTAACTTGGCGAGAGTGTCAAATGACCATTCCACATTTATGTGGCAGTCAGAAAGTATTTGGTTAATGACTCAGGCTGCGCGTTGGGGACAAACGGACGGCATTCCCAAAAATGCCGAAGAATTAGCGCGTAAAGCTTGGAGAACTGACTTGTATCGGGAAATTGCTACCGAAATGGGCATTGAGTGTCCCCAAGAAGATTACAAGATTGAACCTGCTGAAGTATTTATCGACAAAAAAGCTTTCGATCCCAGCGATCCTGTAGGCTATATCAACAGCTTTGAAATCAGAGCTAACCGTCCCAAATCTTTCTTTTTAGGAGCTAGGGGATAGTCGCTGCGCTCCAGTTATGAATTTTAAGTGTTAAATGTTGAGTTACAAGAAATGATCAGTAAACTCTTAACTTTTTGGACTTTAATTCAAAATTCAAAACTATTCCCGCCTCTAGGAGCTTTTTATGACTAAATATACCTACTCAACTAATGCTAACGAAATAGATGTTAGTCGTAATGGATTTCTGGAGATTGAGAACTTAGTAAAATCTTATCCAACCCCAGATAAAAGTGATTTTGTCGTTCTAGATCATGTCAATCTCACTATTAGTGAAGATGAATATATCTCAGTAATTGGTCACTCTGGATGTGGCAAATCAACACTACTAAAAATTGTCGCTGGTTTGGAAAAAGTAACTTCTGGTTCGGTGCGATTAGATGGCAAAGAAATTCGCAAGCCAGGATCTGAAAGAATGATGGTGTTTCAGCATTACTCTCTACTACCTTGGTTAACTGTGCGGGAAAATATTCGGCTAGCTGTGGATGAAGTGCTAAAAAAGGCAACTCGTGCCGAGAAAATTAGCATTGTCAACGAACACTTAGCTATGGTTAATTTAAATGCAGCAGCTGATAAATATCCAGATGAAATTTCTGGGGGAATGAAACAGCGTGTGGGTATTGCTAGAGCTTTGGCAATTCGCCCGAAGATGTTGCTAATGGATGAGCCTTTTGGGGCGCTTGATGCTTTAACTCGCTCTAAGTTACAGCGTCAAGTTCTTAATATTTGGGAAAATCATCGCCAAGCGGTAATGATGATTACTCATGATGTAGATGAAGCGATTTATATGTCCGATCGCATTGTCTTAATGACGAATGGTCCGGCGGCAAAAATTGGGGAAATATTGACTGTGCCATTTGAGCATCCCCGCGATCGCGCTGCGATGCGAAACTCCCAAGAGTATTACGAACTAAGAAATCATGCTTTGAATTTCCTAGATCGCTATTTTACTCAAGACGAGTAAGCGATCGCGCATAGCGCACGAGTCATTAGTCACTAGTCATTGGTCATTAGTTGAATGTGCTAGGTGTTAAACATTCAAAGTATGCATCATTGTAGACAATTTTATGCACAGGGTATGAACTCAATACTCCTAATTACTAATAACTAGTGACTAGGGACTAATGACTATTTAAAGCACCTCTACAATAGCTGAGGCTAACTCTTGAGGGACTTCTTCAGAGTCTTCTAGTTTTGCTGGCTCCTCTACTGCATCCGGCAAACCTAATATAGATTTATACAATTTGACGTAATCCTGAGCAGATTTTTGCCAACTGAATTCCTGTTTCATCCCGCGCTGCTGAAGCGCTTGCCAGTCTTGCTTGTAGTGGAAGCCTTCCCAAGCACGTACCATACAAGTGTAAAGGTCTAGCGGCTCATAGCGGTCGAAGCAGTAGCCAGTACCTGTATGATTAACCGGATCGTGGTGGAAAACGGTGTCAACTAAGCCACCAGTACGGCGCACAATTGGTACGGAACCATAACGTAGTGCCATCATCTGACTAATACCGCAAGGCTCAAAACGGCTAGGCATCAAGAAAGCATCGCTACCAGCATAAATACGCCGCGCTAGGGCATCGTTATAGAGTAGATACGTTGCCATGCGACCAGGATAGCGAGAAGCCATCTGCCACATTTGGGTTTCGTAATAGCGATCGCCTGTTCCTAGTAAGACAAATTGAGCATCTGTATAAGCCAGGAAGCGGTCAAGTGTTTGCAATACTAAGTCAATACCTTTTTGTTCTACTAGCCGCGTCACAATGCCAACTAAAAAAGCCCCAGAGTTGACTTGTAAACCAACTTCTTCTTGAATGGCAATTTTGTTTGCTTTGCGTTGATCTAGCGTATCAGGAGTGAAGGTTTGCGCTATGTATTTATCGTCAGCCGGGTTAAATACCTCGGTGTCGATGCCGTTGATAATTCCGGATAACTTACCACTAATAAAAGACAGTAAGCCTTCCAGCTTTTCACCGTATTCTGGTGTTTGGATCTGCTGCGCGTATGTCGGAGAAACAGTGTTAACGCGATCGGCAAACTGTACGGCAGCTGCCATTGTGTTATGACCCTGCATATACCAGGGACACCAGGTAATTTTCTCTAAGTACCAGCGCCAAGGACCTTGATAAGCAAGGTTATGAATCGTAAACACGGTACTGATATCTGGAGATTGGTGCATCCATACAGGAATCATGCCTGTATGCCAGTCGTGGCAATGGACAATTTCTGGCTTCCAGTAGTTCCAGCAAAACTCAGCTGCACCGTTAGCAAACAGTGTGAACCGCCAGTCTTCATCTTCCCCACCATAAATACGACGCGGTGCGAAGGCAGGATGACCAAATAGGTACAAGGGGACATCCGTACCAGGCAGAACAGTCTCGTAGACTGCAAAATTCTGGAACATAGCATATCCAGACCAAACTGGGGTTTGGGGAATCTCCATTTTGTCTGGTAGCATTCCGTAGTAAGGCATAAAGATGCGGACATCATGCCCCATAGCTCTTAGCACTTTGGGTAAGGCTCCGACAACATCCCCCATCCCGCCAACTTTGGCAATAGGAGCTGCTTCTGCGGCAACAAACAGAATTCGCATTGCTTATTTTGTGTCCCCTGACGTATGTAGCTAGTTTAACGGGCGATCGCCCACTCATCTAATTTTTAAGTTAGAGTTGCCTCAATCGCAAATTTCTAGCAATTTTTATTTGGTGTAACTGATCGCCTTTGTTAACGTTTACTTATCAATAGAGGATAAAAGTGTAATGAATAACAATAAGCTGCTGTAAACACAAGTTATAAGTGTAAGTGTTATTTTTGATTCTAAAGCATAGATAAACATTAACTCAGTATCTTAGTTGATAGTTAAGTTATTATTTACTAAAAAAAGTTTGCTGATATGATATAGGCATTACTAAAGCACTAAAAGCTGTGTCTAATCAAGTTGTTTAAGTATATTTTGTTACTTAGATTTTTTGGATGTTTCTACTAAAACTTAATAGAGAAATTGGAGTTAGAGCATTAACGATACATAAAAACCGGAAGCATTGCTAAAACACAATGTAAGGGAGTGTGGAGAGTTTCTCGTGCGTCTTAGCTTCAGATAAATTTCTTTTAGCCTTTGTTTTCATTAACGACAATGAATAATTATTTTGCCCAAGTTGCTGTTTTGACAGCCAATCTACTTATTTCTCGTAGAGCGTGTTTAAAGGCAACTATAATATAGCAATCCTATCTAAGTTGTGAAAGTTACTTGTTAACGAACCGCCAAGCCGCCAAAAGCGCCAAGGAAGAAAGAGAGGGTTTTACGA
>ERZ501023.36-NODE-36-length-48143-cov-6.660809_pt1 | contig 48143 bp, 39 predicted proteins | sample MGYA00248839_ERZ501023 | MGnify/ENA primary metagenome ERZ501023 (study PRJEB25958, sample SAMN03398596) | human skin metagenome | study: EMG produced TPA metagenomics assembly of the Human Skin Microbiome Metagenome (human skin metagenome) data set.
CCTTGTCTCCTTGTCCCCTTGTCCCCTTGTCCCCTTGTCCCCTTGTCCCCTTGTCTCTTCCTCAAATTTCTCCTTCATTCATCATCAGCATAAGACTCCGGCTCGTCTAACATTAAGTCTTCCTCATTGACTTCTATGTCTTCGCCCTCAGTTGATTCACCATTAACAGTTACCAGGTCAATTTGCTGACGGTAGTAATCAACACTTTTCACCTTAACAGCTACGCGATCGCCTAAACGATAGGAAGCACGGTTTTTGCGTCCAAACAGCGCTTGTTGCCGCGCCCGATATTCATACCAATCGTCTTTGAGCGAACTGACATGAACTAGCCCTTCTACCCTTAGCAGCCTGCCGTTGTCAGCTTGGACTTCAATTTCGACGAAGAACCCGTAAGACTGTACGCCTGTTATTAATCCTTGGAATACTTCGCCTGTGCGCTGTTTCATTAGTTGAGCTTTTTGCAGCCCTACCAAGTCATCTTCAGCATCCTGCACTTCTTTTTCCCGCTCATTGAGTTGGAGAATCATTTTAGCTAATTCAGTTTCCAACTCTTGATGGATTTCTGGGGGTAAGACATTCCAAGTAACTTCACCGTGAGCGGAGCTATGGCGCAGGTTAACGCGCTCTTTTGCTCTTGTGGTACGGCGATCGCGTCCTTGTTCAAATAGAATCTGTAATACTCGTTGCACTAGTAAATCTGGATAACGCCGCAACGGCGAATTAGCGCGAGTATAATTTTGTAAAGCTAGACCAAAGTGAAACCCCGCCTTGGCGCTGTAAACAGCGTTTTTCAGCGTTCCTTGTAATAAGTAAGTTAAGACTTGTTCCGAGGGCGAGGTGGCAAACTGTTGTGTAAAGCGCTGGAAGTCATTAGGTGTGATTTTTTCTTCATCTAGCCGCAGTTCTACTCCCAAATTGCTTGCTAATTTCATCATCTCCTGGACTTCCTCCAGTTCCGGAGTTAGTTGAGTGCGATAAATTGCTGGAACTCCCAACACTTGCAAGTGGTTGGCGATTACTTGATTTGCCAGAATTACCAACTGAGTCAATAGTAATTGTGCTTGGGAATCAGTAACTACAATTGCCCCTAGCACTCCCTCATCGCCATAAGGGTACTGACGAAGAGGTAGTTTCAGTTCAAAGCTGCCTCTTTGTTGACTTTGTTCTCTGACTCCTTGGCTCAAGGCTGCTAGTTGCTGTAACTTTTCAGCTACAGTGGCGAGTTCTTCTCTATTTTCTAGCTGATTACTTAAGATCGCTTCTACTTCTTGTTGACTTAGTTCATGGTCAACGCAGATCACGCTTGGTTGAATCTCGAACTCGACTAATTGACCAGTGGCGGGATCGAGAGTCAGTAATACTGAAATTGTCAGGCGATCGCATCCTTGTAACAACGAGCAACTTTGCTCTACAGCCTCTGGCAACATAGGTAGCACTGTTTCTCCCAGATAAACGCAGCTGCCGCGCTTGCGGCTTTCCCGATCAAGAATTGAGTCTGGGGGAATGTGGTAAGCAACATCAGGCATATGAACGCCCAGCTGCCAATGTCCGTCGGCAGTTTTTTCTAAGGTGAAGGCATTTTCGACAATTGAATGGGAGGCGATGTTGTCTGCAATGCCTTTGTAGGTAAGAGTAAGCAGCGATCGCAGATCCAAGCGCTTTTTCAGTTCTGTTTTAGTTAATTGGCTGGGTAACCCGGATGCTGCTTCTAGTACATTTGCACTAAAGTTACGTGACAAGTCGTGCTTACAACAAACAAGGTCAACATCGCTAGCGGCTTCCGCATCACTGCCCAAAATTTGGACTACTCTACCTAAAGGTGGTGATTGTCCTAACGGGTAGCGCAAAATTTCTACGTGGACAAGGTGATCAATTGCCTCAGCTAAGTTTTGTTCGTTCTGCAATTCAATTTCAAACAGCAACCGATCGTCTAAGGGAACAGCTCGAAAGCTCTTGCTATTTTGCTTGAGACGGGCGAGTAAACTTTGATTTGAGCGTTCTAGAATTAGCCGCACCTCTCCTTCAGGACTGCGGCGGCGGCTGCCTTCTTTTGTTGTTTTTACTAAAACGCGATCGCCATTCCAAGCGGTACTCAAATGGCTTTCCCGAATGTAGATATCCTCTGATCCTTCTTCTTCTTGAATTGCAAAGCAAAAGCCTTTACTAGAACACCTTAGTTTTGCTTCGATCACATCTTCTTCTGGGACTCGACGATACTTGCCGCGATCTTTAACTAAAATGCCAACTTTCTCAAGTATATCTAGGGCAATGTGTAGTTTTTGCAGACAAGGTTCATCCTGACAATCCAGTTTTTTTTCTAGTACCTTAGCAGCAACTAATTTATCATTCGTAAAATTAGCAAGCAGTGTAGCGATTGAAAATTCCATGTAGCCAACCGACCTCCGGTCAGAAAATCATCCTTGTTGTGAAGCGAGGTAAGCTGTGTAGCGCTTTCCGTACTTTAGAAGCAAGCGGTGTTGATTTTTTGTAAGTTTGTAGTTAGCTAAAACTTACAAAAAGCAAAAAACGGTGTTTTATTTTCCTGCCGCTTGCTTGTCCTAACTCCCCTTCTACCGCTTGATTACCGTTATAACTCTCATAGAGTTTGGCGGAAAGCTTGAGAGTGCTTTTTCCAGTGTGGCGATGTGCCTTGGGGAAAATACGCCCTCTACACTAATAACCGCGCTTATGCGGTTCTTGGGGATTTTTCCTTCACTACTCCGCCCAACTGCTTGTGTGGTTTATTCCAGCTTTATTCAGTGTCTACGGAACCGTTAGCGACATCAACTCACCCAACTGACATAATAACCCTTGGGAGCGGGTAAGGGCTTCGCCCCCCGCAGGCTCTCGGATTTTAAATCCGCTCTTAACGGGGGGTAAGTTCGCGCTCAGACTGGCAGGAACCACAATTTGAGCAATGCTTTCAATTTAAAAACTCTACCTAGCTTATAGATATCTGAAGAACCAATAGCAAGTAGTATTATAAGCGAGATTAAAAGTTTTTAATTGTCTGCATTGAAGCAACTGTTACGCCTTAAGACTCTGATTGTTTGCTTGAAATACCACTAAACCTAACCGCCCATTTGTAGGAATCGGAACACTTAGGTCAGCAGCGAGCCAGATTTGTCAGAGAGACCCCACCCTTCGGGTTCGACAGTTTGCTTATGTCGGGGAACCCGCCCACCGCAACTGTCTCACCGTGCAACGACGGGGCGCTGTCCTCTGACTTCATGAAGGTTAACCGTCATTAATTACTATTCTAAGTAACAAGCGTACTGAAGAAAACTGCTTTTTATAATCAGTTGAAGAACTTAGGATATTAAATAGTGTGGGCTGCGGCACGCAGAACCTCTGTTTCAATAACCTCTTAACCCCTAATTTCTTGTTTATTAAAGTTGTGGACGTATTTTATGTTAGCTCAATTCCAAACTCACTATCCTACAGGTAGTCTTATTTCTGAGTTACTGACTATTTATCAAGGAAAATTTATTGTTCGCGTTTCCGCGCAAGTCGAAGGGATAAACCGCGCTACAGGTATGGCAGCTGCCGAAACACTGGAGTTAGCAGAAGATAGAGCTAGAGAACGAGCCTTAGCAGTTCTAGTAAGTGACCAAGTATCAACACCCCCAGCAGCTACAACGGAAATTGCTGGCGATCTAATCCCAACAGAAGAAGTCGGCGCAAAGCGGCTTTCGCAAAGCCGTGAGCACCGCGACGACTTTATTACTCAAACAGATAACCAAACTGTTACAACTGCGTTGAATACTCTGGATGTATTTGTTTCAGCAACGCCTGATCCAGTAGCTTCCTCGGATGCAGCAAATGATCGCGATTCCCAAGACTTAGCACTGAACGATTTCGCTACTACTTCCCTAGACTTAGAACCTGCGGAGCTTGCTTTTGACTTTGAGACAACATCAGAAATTCCAACTAGCAGTGATAAATCCGCAATTTCTTTTAGTAATGTGACCCCATTAGTGCCACGCAGTTATAATTCAGCAGATGCTACTGCTAGTGTTTCACTAGCGCAGACAAAAGAAGTCGGCGCAAAGCGGGTTTCCCAAAGCCATGAACACCGCGACGACTTTACAGTAGCAACGAGTGAACCGATTGATTTATCTGATGCGATCGCTCGTACTAATGTGGAACTTAAGCGCCTAGAGTGGAGTAACCAAGATGGACGCAAATATTTAGAAAAAACTTATGGCAAGCGATCACGTCAACATCTCACAGATCAAGAACTGCTAGAATTTCTGCATTACTTAGAATCTCTACCTTCTCCCTAGAAGACAGGAGAGAGGACAAGGAGACAAGGGGACAAAAGACAGGAGGAAATGTTCTACATTTTGACCCCTGACCTCTGACCCCTAACTCCTCAGCTAACAACCGCCAAAGGTCGGCTGCTAGTGGGGCGACGGTCGATTACTTGGTCAATCAGACCATAGTCCTTGGCTTCATCGGGCGACATGAAGAAATCCCGCTCAGTGTCTTCTGCAATGCGCTCCAAGGGCTGACCAGTATGTTCTGCCAAATACTGGTTGAGACGGCTCTTGTGGTACAGAATCTCCTTTGCCTGGATTTCAATGTCTGTTGCTTGTCCCTGCGCTCCTCCTAGTGGTTGGTGGATCATGATGCGCGAGTGGGGTAAACTCATACGCTTGCCTTGAGCGCCAGCACTTAATAAAAAAGCACCCATACTTGCCGCTAGCCCTGTACAAATGGTGCAGACATCTGGGCGAATATGCTTCATAGTGTCAAAAATGCCCATTCCTGCTGTCACAGAACCACCCGGAGAGTTGATATATAGGTAAATGTCTTTTTCTGCGTCTTCAGCATCTAAGAATAAAAGCTGAGCAACGATTAAGTTAGCTAGGTTGGAATCAATTTGTTGCCCTAAAAAGATGATGCGCTCCCGCAGTAGTCGGGAATAGATATCAAAGGCACGTTCGCCCCGACCAGATTGTTCGATAACGATAGGAATCATGCGCTTGCTTGTTTTTGTTACTTTCCTTAATTCTATCGAGAAGAAAGGCAGCTATACAGGAGACAGGAGACAGGAGACAGCGCAAAGCGATGTGTTCGAGAGGAGCCAGGAGCAAGAATTTAAATTTTCTCTCTTACTCCCCCAGCTCCCTATTCCCTTTTCGCTAGACTGAGCAAAGAAGGCAGTTATCTCCAATGTGCTTGCTATGACTAATCGCCTTGCTCAATCTCAAAGCCTTTATCTGCGAAAACACGCCCTAAATCCTATTGACTGGTGGACTTGGTGTGATGAAGCCCTATCCAAGGCTAAAGCTGAGAACAAGCCTATATTCCTCTCGATTGGTTACTCTAGCTGTCATTGGTGTACCGTCATGGAAGGAGAAGCTTTTTCAGATCCAGATGTTGCCCAATATATGAATGCTCACTTCCTGCCGATTAAAGTAGACCGGGAAGAGCGACCAGATATCGATAGTATTTATATGCAAGCGTTGCAGATGATTTCTGGTCAGGGAGGCTGGCCTTTAAACATCTTTCTGACGGCGGATGATTTAGTACCGTTTTACGGTGGTACATATTTTCCCTTAGAGCCACGCTACGGACGACCTGGATTTTTGCAATTGCTGCAAGCGCTACGTCATTATCACGACACAGAAAAACAAGATTTGCGATCGCGCCAAGAAGTGATTCTCGATGCTTTACAACAGAGTGTTATCCTGCCAGTTACTCAGCAGCTAGATAATGATTTATTCCAGCAGGGATGGGAAACTAATACGGGTGTAATTACTACCCGTGATTATGGCACGAGTTTTCCGATGATTCCCTACGCAGACTTAGCTTTACGGGGAATTAGGTTTAATTTCAAGTCCCGCTATGACGCAAAGCAAGTTTGTAGCCAACGGGGGCTAGATTTGGCACTAGGCGGTATATACGATCATGTAGGCGGCGGCTTTCATCGCTACACGGTTGATCCGAGTTGGACAGTGCCGCACTTTGAAAAAATGCTCTACGACAATGGGCAGATTGTCGAGTATCTCGCTAATTTATGGAGTGCTGGCGTACAAGAACCAGCATTTGAAAGAGCGATCGCCGGAACTTTTAAGTGGCTGAAGCGCGAAATGACCGCCCCTGAAGGTTATTTTTACGCTGCTCAAGATGCTGACAGTTTCACCGAACACTTTGCTCAAGTCGGCACCGCCCACGCAAGTGTCCTCAACACTTCACAAGAGGTAGAACCAGAGGAAGGAGCGTTTTATGTTTGGAGTTACAATCAACTACAAAATTTACTTACACCGGACGAATTAGCTCAACTGCAAGCACAATTCACCGTCACTACCAACGGTAATTTTGAAGGACTTAACGTCTTACAGCGTCGTCATCCAGGTGAGTTAAGTGATGATATAGAAACTGCACTGACAAAGCTGTTTACAGCCCGTTATGGTACTGATACTCTAGAGATTTTCCCGCCAGCTCGTAACAACCAAGAAGCGAAGAATCATCAATGGCAGGGTCGGATTCCGCCAGTAACGGATACTAAAATGATTGTCGCCTGGAATAGCTTGATGATCTCCAGCTTGGCAAGAGCTTATGCAGTATTCAAACAAGATGCCTATCTTTCCCTAGCTACTCGTGCCGCAAACTTTATCTTGGATAATCAATGGCTAGACGGGCGGTTTCATCGGCTTAATTATGAAGGTAAACCTGCTATTTTGGCGCAGTCGGAAGATTATGCTTTATTTATCAAAGCGTTACTTGATTTGCATTCAATAGAGTAACGAGACTCATTGTGGCTAGAAAAGGCGATCGCAGTCCAAGCTCAATTTGATGAATTTTTGTGGAGTGTAGAACTAGGCGGCTATTACAACACAGCCAAGGATGCAAGTAATGACTTAATTGTGCGGGAGCGCAGTTATGCGGATAATGCTACACCAGCAGCTAATGGAGTGGCGATCGCTAATCTTGTGCGTTTGTCTTTACTTACAGAAGACTTGAGCTATCTTGACAAAGCAGAACGTGGGTTACAAGCTTTTAGCAGTGTAATGCACAGCGCTCCTCAAGCCTGTCCTAGTTTATTTACAGCTTTAGATTGGTATCGTTACTGCACGTTACTTCGTACCTCCAGCATCCAACTAGATAAGTTGATTGCTCAATATTTACCTGCTGTTGTTGCTGTAGCACAAGATTTACCACCGGAAACAGTGGGCTTAGTCTGTCAAGGTCTAAGTTGCCTTGCACCTGTGCGTACAAGTACCGAATTGTGGTCACAAATTCAGCAAAGCCAAATCAGAGGCTAGTCACTGCGCTCCAGTTATGAATTTTAAGTGTTGAGTGTTGAGTTAAAAGAAGTAATTACTTCAACGTTCTTGAATTCAAAACTCAAAACTCAAAACTACTCTCTACTTTCCCAGCTTTTATTGCGGACTAGGAGAAGCTTTAGGTATCGGCTGACTGGGTGGAACCCGCTCAATTGTAACTAGTGCTTCCATAACTGACTTGACAATTGGGGCAGCAACAGTTGAACCAAAGATAATACCTTTCGTCGGTTCATCTACTACTGCCAAGATTACATAACGCGGAGATTCTACGGGCATCATGCCCACAAAACTGGTGATTTTGCCACTGCCATAGCCGCCACCTTGCAAACTTGCTTTTTGGGCTGTACCAGTCTTGCCAGCGATCCGATAGCCTGGAATCTGCGCTACTTTACCTGTTCCTTTGGTAACTACGGTTTCCATCATTTCTAACACCGTTTGGGATATCTTCGGTGAGAAAACTGCTCGTGGTGCTGGAAGTTTCGGCTGCCAATGAAGTTGATTTTTGCTATCAACTAGACCGCGAACTACATGAGGTGTTACTAATTTACCGCCATTAGCTAAAGCACCGTGCATCTGCACTAATTGAATAGGTGTAAGAGAAAATCCCTGACCAAACGAGGCGGTTGCTGGTTCAATTGGGGAAGAAATAAATTGCTTTTTATTTTTTAGTTGCCCGGGGGCTTCAAAGGGTAAGTCTATACCGACAGGTTTTCCCAATCCCAGCTTTTTTAGCCAATCGTAGTAAATTTCTGGCTTCATGCGTTGGATAATTTGCACCATGCCGACGTTACTGGAGTATTGCAGAATCTGCGGCACAGAGAGCAAAGTGATATCTTTCGGTTCAGCATTTTTAATTGTCCAGCCGCCGACTTTAATCGTGCCTGGATCGTGAAACCGATCATTGGGTGTAATCACTTTATTTTCCAGCGCGATCGCCACATTCAAAGGCTTGAATGTTGAACCTGGTTCATAAAGATCCGCCAACGGCCAATTTTTAAACGTTTTCAGGTCAGATTTATAATATTCATTCGGATCATAGGAAGGTTCGGAAACCATCGCGAGTAATGAACCATCCCGCGCATCCATAACAATTACACTGCCGCGCTTGGCACTAAACTTTTGCATTTGTTGCCTTAAGCTGATGCGGGTTGCGCGTTGCAGACGACTATCAATAGTGAGCTGTAGCCTTAGCTCATCGATTTGCAAAAAATTATCGGGGACGCGATCGCTCATTAAAGCGCCGTTTCCGGTTTTGGTGAGGCGTACTGTCTCAATCGAACGTTCCAGCAAATTTTTTTGGCTATACTCTACACCAGCTTGACCACGACGATCAAGATTCACATAGCCTAATACATCGGCAACTAAATTTTGTTGGGGATAAAGACGCGAGTATCCTTGAATTAGCTCTAAACCATTGAGCCGCTTTGCGGAAATTTGCTCATTAATTTCTTCTGTAAGGTTAGAAGAAATCCGAATCCCAGTGTCACGGGTGTTAAATTGCTTCAGCAGTTCGCTAGATGGACGATTGAGAATTACAGCTAGCTTAGATGCGATTACTTCTTTAGATTCTTTAAATAATTTCGGATGTGCGTATAAAATATAAACCGGACGGTCAATTGCTAATACATTGTTATTGCGATCTACTACTGGGCGACGCGGAATGAACGGTCGCAATTTAACCATCTGCTGCTGTCGCGCCTTTGCCAGTAATGTTGGCGCTTCAATCAGTTGTAGCTGATACAAGTTTGTAGCTAGCCCTAAACTACTAATAAGTAATACACCCCAAACGAGTAGCAGCCGTAAGTGGTGTAATGGAGAGCGCGGTTGCTTATGGAGTGTTTGTCCTGGTTCGCGGCGGCGCTTTTTTTGGCGTGTCTCTAAACGGGTTACTGCACGACGTTTGCGATTCAAGCTAGAAGGAGGAACCGAGGTAGGCATAGATGCTTAAACTAAGGATTAGAAGTTGGGAGTTGAAGCAGCAACTGTACTACATAAACTATCGAATATGTCAGGTTGATTCTACTGAGGCTAAGACGCTAGGAAAAACTAGCTCCTCAACCCTTATTTTCCCTAGCTTATGCTTAATAGCCTAGTGGACTCCGGTGCGATTGATTAATTTTGGCAGTCTTACTATTAGGCAGTGCGGAGTTAGCAACAGGAGCAGGACGTTCTGGTGCTGGTGAAAGGAAAATCGTCTGCGTCGGGTTAGGTAGTATCAAGTTGGTGAGCGGTTGTTCTGCTTGCGTCGCCATTTTGTTTTTTAACACTTCGCTGGTAGCCGTTAGTTGCCGCTCATAACGCTGTAAAGTTGCCAGCTTTTGGTACAACTGACTCCACAGTTTTTGCGAATAAACTGTCGAACTATAAACTGACAGCATGATTGCGATTAATGAATACATGACAATAGATGAAGGGCGCTGCAAGGCGTACAAGCGTAGCAGCCACACTGGTGGAGATTTCCGCAGCGCAATTGGTGTTTGCTGACTGCGTGTGGTACGGCTAGGATCTTTCGACGAAGATAATCTTATGTCTGCGGAATTAGGCTTGACAACCGTTGCTGTCGAAACTTTTTTGTGGGCAGAAGCTGATTTTGAGGCAACCATAGACTTCTTAGGTAAATTTAATATGTACTAGTAGTGATTTAGGTTCAGGTTAATCCTAATCTAAATTTTCTAACTGCTCTGGGAAACGAGTGAAGGCACTGTAATGGCAATTATCGCTTTAGTACCCACCGCTAAATACAGCCCTCATCCTATCATCAGACTGTTGTGGATCTAGAAGCAGTTTGCCTAAACTTAGGCGAGGCTGAAATTAAAGACGGGCGATAAATTTTAGTAAGGTAAGCAGGCTTCAGATAAAGCTACGCCTTTAGAGAGAAGAAGTTGAGCAGTAGAGGTTTTAGTGTAGACCTCTAATAAGGGGAATACTAAAATCGTTTGTTGGGCAAGCATTGTTTACAAAAATTATTACTATAAGCATAGTGATTGGATTCAGAGCTATACCTGGATAAATAATGTTGAGGTAAACCCCAAAATTCAACACGGGCGCTCGCCCTTCTTTATAAAATTAAACAAATGCGGTATCGTAATCAACGAGTTGCTTATTACCGCAATTTGTGAAAGAGGAGTCTTATGAACAAAAGAATCGTTAGTTTGGTATTACTAGGCTTTGTTACGCTTTTGGGAGCTTGCGATGCTGGCGGCGGCGGTGGTGCAGGTGAGGGTGGAACTAGCCCGTCGCCCGCCGAATCTCCTGCTGCTCCATCTCCTTCTCCCTAAATAAAGTATTTTAGGTGAGAAATAGCCTCCTCACAATTCAGCAATTATGCCTCTCCTCAAAGACTAGATAATTCTAGGTATGGTTTTTCTAGGCAATTATCTTAAAATCACCATGTTTTAGGAAGCTAGATTGAGGAGAGATTTTTCGATAAGTGAAGTGAATGCTGTTAATTGAAGGATTCACTAGTCTGTAAGGTAAAATTGCTGCATGATATTCAGACTGGTTTTGAAGTTTGCTACAGCAACGATTGTTAATAAAATTAAAAAATTCTCTGACAATTATCTGCAATCTTGTAAATAGAAGGTTGTCTAAATGCTTTTAAGGCAATTTAGCACTTCTCACTATTGTCGTAAAGCAAGGCTAGCCCTAGCTTACAAACAAATATCTTACCAGGTTGAAAATCTCACGCCTGGTTTACACATCCTTAAACTGAAGCCGCTTACAGGTTTGACAACAGTACCCGTTCTGTTGCCTCAAGAGTCAGGACAGCCAATAGCGATCGCCGACTCGACACGAATCTTAAAGTTTTTGGAAACATATTGTCCAGAACCAACATTAACATTGAGCGATCGCGAGCTGCAAACTGAAGCGAGTATGATCGAGGATTGGCTAGATGAAAGTATTGGTACGGCGACTCGATTTGTATATTACGATTTTCGGGCTGGCGCGGGTAAGCAAATCGATCCTTCATTGTTTAGCCAAGTGCTAATTTCTGTAGTGCGGCAACAGTATAAAATTACTAGCGCTGCCGTAGAATTAGCAAATAGTAGGCTTGCCACTGCAATAGAAGCGTTATCAATTCGCTGGAAAAATAGTATTTACCTAGTGGGCGATCGCTTGTCGGTTGCAGATATTACTGCTGCTGCTTTGCTAAGTCCTTTGGCTTTAATTCCTCACTATCGCCAAGCATATCCCTGGCTGTTTGAACGCATTGAGCAAATTCATCAACTGTGCGGCGAACCATTGCCACCGGGAATGTAGAGTGGGGGGACTAGGGGACAAGGGGACAAGGGGACTAGGGGACAAGGGGACTAGGGGACTAGGGGACTAGGGGACTAGGGGACTAGGGTAGTATGTCTTTCAAACTGATTCGCTTACTTGGTTTGAGTGCGGGAACTGCTGTTGTATTGGGGTTAATGGCAGTTGACATCAGAACTGCTGTTTCATTGCCGCCACCAGAGGAAACACCTGAAGAAGTGTTGCGGACAGAAATTATTACCCAAGCGCGATCGCCTATTGATGGTAAGCCTTTGTCTGCTGCTGAATATGCCCAATTAGAGGCTCAACTGCAACAGCGTCAAATAACACCCCCACTAAGTCCTAAAGTGCGGGAAAATATTTCTTTGTTACGCCTCCGCCGCGCAATTCTTACCATTTTTCCATTTTTGCCAATTTGAGGGGTAATGTTGTTCTAGTAGCTTGTGTTACCTACATTGCGGAACTCTATCCCTCCACTGCCGCCAAATTACTTGCGGGTTAAATTAGCTTCAGTTGATTGTTCGAGGCTTTGAGGTTTTAGTATCCTCAAGACTGACTCACTGCTATGCAGTAAGATAGCTTTAACAAACTTATTTGCAAATAAATGTAAAGAATTCATCGATAACTAGTAACAAATAAATTAGACATTTTATTTCAGGAGATACGTAACTTCATGACGACTATGACCATTGCCCCCGATCAGGTAGAGCGCATCGTTTGGAACCAGCATCACGATCCGTTTGAAGTGCTGGGTTGCCATCTTATAGAGCAGGATGGTAAAACTGTTTGGGTGGTGCGAGCCTACCTACCAAATGCGAGTGCGGCGTGGGTTGTACGTCCTGAAGAACGGCTGGAATACCCGATGCAAAAGGTTCACGATCCCCACTTCTTTGAATGCACGATTGATACGCCAGAACTAGCAAACTATCAGTTGCGGATTTTAGAGGGCGAACACGAGCGTGTTACCTACGATCCTTATGCCTTCCGTTCGCCACGTTTGACTGATTTTGATTTGCATCTATTTTCCGAAGGTAATCACCATCGAATTTACGAGAAATTAGGGGCGCATCCAACTCAAATAGATGGCGTTAAGGGCGTTTATTTTGCAGTTTGGGCTCCGAATGCGCGGAATGTTTCTGTCTTAGGTGATTTTAACTTTTGGGACGGGCGTAAAAATCAGATGCGTAAAGGTGCTACAGGAGTTTGGGAATTATTTATCCCCGAAATTGGTGTAGGCGATCGCTATAAATACGAAATTAAGAACCAAGACGGACACATCTACGAAAAATCTGATCCCTACGGTTTCCAGCAAGAAGTCCGCCCCAAAACCGCCTCAATTGTTACTGACTTAGATACTTACACCTGGAACGATCAAGATTGGCTAGAACAGCGTCGCCATACAGATGCTCTCACTCAACCAATTTCCGTGTATGAAGTGCATATAGGCTCTTGGCTACACGCTTCTTCATCTCAACCAGCGATGCTACCTGATGGGGAAGCACCTGTAGTCACAGTTTCAGAACTTAAACCAGGAGCGCGGTTTCTTACCTACCGTGAACTTGCAGCTAAGCTGATTCCTTATGTTAAAGAACTGGGATACACCCATATTGAACTCCTGCCAATCGCCGAGCATCCTTTTGATGGCTCCTGGGGGTATCAAGTAACTGGCTACTATGCCCCCACATCAAGGTATGGCAGCGCCGCAGACTTTATGTACTTTATCGATCAATGCCATCAAAACGGCATTGGTGTACTTGTCGATTGGGTTCCCGGACACTTTCCTAAAGATGGGCATGGTTTAGCTTTCTTCGATGGCTCCCACCTCTACGAACACGCCGATCCACGTAAGGGCGAACACAAAGAATGGGGGACATTAGTATTCAACTACAACCGCCACGAAGTCAGAAACTTCTTGGTATCTAATGCTCTGTTTTGGTTTGATAAGTACCACATCGACGGAATTCGAGTAGATGCTGTTGCTTCAATGCTCTACCTCGATTATTGTCGCGAAGAAGGCGAGTGGCTACCCAACCAGTACGGCGGCAGAGAAAATATTGAGGCGGCTGATTTTCTGCGTCAGGCAAATCATGTTATCTTCAGCTACTTCCCTGGTATCCTTTCAATTGCCGAAGAATCGACTTCCTGGCCAATGGTGTCTTGGCCTACCTACATGGGTGGACTAGGCTTTAACTTGAAGTGGAATATGGGCTGGATGCACGATATGCTGGACTATTTCAGCATGGATCCCTGGTTCCGCCAATTCCACCAAAATAACATCACGTTTAGTATGTGGTATCACCACAGCGAGAACTTTATGTTAGCGCTGTCTCATGATGAAGTGGTGCATGGCAAAAGTAATTTGATCGGCAAGATGCCAGGAGATACTTGGCAGAAGTTAGCGAATATTCGCTGTTTATTCACTTATATGTTTACTCACCCTGGGAAGAAAACCCTGTTCATGGGTATGGAGTTTGGGCAGTGGAGTGAGTGGAATGTTTGGGGAGACTTGGAGTGGCAACTATTGGAGTATGAGCCGCACCAACAATTGAAGCGGTTTATGGGGGATCTCAATCATCTCTACCGCTCTGAACCAGCTTTGTACACTCAAGATTTTGCGGAACCAGGGTTTGAGTGGATTGACTGTAGCGACAACCGCCATAGTGTTGTTGCTCTGCTGCGTAGAGCTAAAGATTCTGAAGATTTTGTAGTTGTGGTTTGCAACTTCACACCACAGCCGCATTCACACTACCGAATTGGTGTACCAGAACTGGGATTTTATACAGAATTGTTCAACAGTGATGCCCGTGAGTACGGTGGTAGCAATATGGGCAATCTTGGCGGTAAATGGACAGAAGAATGGTCATACCACAATCGCCCCTACTCGATCGATCTATGTCTACCGCCTCTAGGAACACTAATTTTAAAATTAGATCGAGAAAAGACAGCAGCAATAATGAAGTAGTTTTACAGGGGTAGGCATCCTGCCTGCCCCACAAATACTGTTAATCTGCACAAGATATCAGCTTGCTGTATGAGTGAAAATTTATTGAGGATTGCATTGATTTCCTCTACCAGTTTGCATTGCTCCTAAAAGAGTTTTTACCTTAACACAGCGCTTGGTTGTCTCCTGCACTTGCGTAGAGCTACTAGATTCAGGTACAGCTACAGTAATAATTAAGCCTTGGTTGTTTTTACCGAGATTTGTAGCAGGTGGGGCTGGTAGATTGCCCATGTAGTTAAAAGTAATTGTTTGTGGTGTACTTGCACCGTATCTTATAGCGGCATCAGCTGTATTTTCTTTAGTAAGGTTTGAACCTAGTAAAACTTGCCCTGGTTTAAGTTCTAAATTACTAGCTAAATTCTGCCAATTAATTGGGGTAGTATCAGTAGGATTAGTAAAAGTAGTGGAATTGGTAGGAGGATTAGGATTAGTAGGATAAACAGCAAACTGAGGCACTTTGCCTTGCGCTGTGTCTTCAGTTCTAAAGCTGACGCTGTAACTAAGTTTTGTTTTTTTTGCTTGTTGTTGTGCTTCTTGTAGTGTTCCTAAAATAGCATCGTTAACTGCATTTACTCGTCGTTGATTGGCAAAGGTAATCCAACTAGGTGCAGCGATCGCCGCTAAAATTCCTACCATAATTGTCACAACGATAAGTTCTATTAAAGTAAACCCCGTATTAAAAGATTCTTGTTGACTGAATATAATTCGGGATTTTCTGTTAACTCTTAATTTTACTTGCAGCAACACTTTTAATAAAATTTCCATCACATTATTTATATTTACTAGTTTCTTGATGAATTAATTAGTATTTAGCAATCCTCGCCCTTGAATTTCAATGCTCGCAGTTGGACAATAATTTAATTCGCGATCGCAACTAGCACCATCTTGAATTCGAGCCAAAGCATTACCTCTTAGATGAACTTGTGCTGAAGTATTAGCTGAATTAACACAAGCTGAGAAACCACCTACTAAAGCGGATGGAATTTGTTGAATATTTGATTGTGTGTTTGTAGGACAATTTGGTGTTAAATTGCTGGTATCAATGTAGTCAATTAGCGTATCAAATGTAGCCGTATAAGCTTCAGGATTTTTTTGCCAACGGTTCATTTTTTCTTCAAGTGTAATCCCAGGCGATCTTAAATCAAATGAACGAAAGCCAGGACTAGGCAATTCAATATAATTGTTAGTATCAGTTGGATTTTTAACTCCGTCTGTAATTTGAAATCTAGCAATACGAGCGGCGTTAGACCAAGTTTGGTTAGGATCATTACCTTTAATTAGGTAATAAGTAACTAAAGAGTAAACAAAGGTATCAAGCGTATTATTTCTTCTCACTGCTTCTCTAGGCTGAACTTGATTTACTTCATTAGGAACAGGAACTGTTCTAATGTCACGCTTCCAAAAGGCAAGAACAGGTACACAGATGTTGTTTGGCGGGTTATTAATGCACCCAGGAACTGACGCTTCGGGCGGAATTTGATCTTTAATACCAGAAATACCAGGATATGTTCTCAAACTATTATCTAATCCTGTAGCGTTATATATATAAACTGCTTGCCTTAAGTCTTGAGCAATGTAATCAAGCGCTGATTGAACTTCTTGTTCAGAAGCTGCCTTGGCTTCTTCCCTACGAGATGTGTCGAGAATATTAATCATAAACGACATCACAGGTGTAATAACTAAGCCTGCAAGAATTAAACCTACTAATAGTTCAATTAAAGTGAAGCCGCTATTTTTTTTATTTAGTTGATGTTTTAATTGAGTATGCAAAATTAGTTTCAGTGTGCCGATCATCCTATTTATTCCTTTTTGACACACACTCAAGTACCTAAATTATTAAACTACTGACAACCACCAAGGCGATCGCAAAAATCTCGTAGTCGAGTTTGCTGAGAGCTAATTTCTGTTGTGATTTCAATTAAAGGTGCTTTGCGATCGCCAAGTCCTCCTGTGAAGGTGGCTTGTTTTGTTCCGGTTTGTTTTTGCGTCCTTAAAGGAATACCATCACTAAAAGCATCTGCTCGATAAACGCGCACTCCTAAAAGGTAGCCTTTTTCCGAATTTGTTGAAGTTTGGCTAGTGCTACGAAAAGCTTGAATTACAAAGTCTTTAACAGAATCACTGCTACAGCCATTACCTTCAAAGTCATAGCAGTACAAACTTGATATTGAGTTATTTTGACAGTACGGGAAGCCGTCTGTAGTTTTTAGGCAAGCAAAACTCCTGGGAGTCGGAACCGCAGCATCAGCAAAAATATTGCGCTGGGAATTAAATTGCCTTGTTGTACCACTTGTATAAACTTCATTGAGAGGAATTATATGCTGTGGCGGTTGAATTGTGCCATTCCTAACACCATCAATATAAGTTCTAGCGGCTCCAGTTGCCAATTCTATGCGCCTAGCTTGGACGCGATTACCAACCGAGAGCACAATCACAGGCGCGATCGCCGTCATCAAAATTCCGACTACAGCGATCGCGATCAAGGACTCAATAATCGTGAATCCATGACTAGAAGCAGTTTGTTGTTTGTGTGTAATCATTGTGTGTCACCACTACCACTTATTGCACCAGCACCCGTTTGTCCATCGCTAAAATCACTCAAAGCTGGACAAGTACGCGGGCGTTCACTTTCATCAATTGCATAGGTGGTATAGTTATTATCTGCATCTTGAGCAGCAGCACAAAGCAGTGTTTCCACCCACACATCATCCCGACTAACTTCTCTAAAGAACTCAGAAGCAGGAGTTTCCGGCTGTTGAGTGAACTTTTGGGCAAAAAGATCAGAAGATTGCGATAAAAGCCCTACATCAAAACGCCACTGGCTATTCGGTTCATTGTAATAAGGAATACCACCCAGTTGATTGTCGTTTGTTTTGTAAGTGTTGAAAGGATAGTCAAACAGGCTGAGGTTGTTGGTTGCATTAGCAGATGTATTTGCCGTATTGCTTAAAATTGTGGCAAATGGCGCTGTAGCGTAAGCACTTCGCTTGAACTGAATAAAACTGCCTTTAATGGTGAGTGTTTTATCCCGCCAGTTTTCTAGTAAGCGCACAAAGTTTTGCAAACCAGCAGATGCTTCTTGTTGGCGACTGGGACTGTTACCGGAAACAAAAACAGCATTAACAACGGTTTCTGTTTCGGTTGGTTGTTGCAGCCAAATATCTTCAAGCGCAGCACCTCCTTGGTTTAATGTGCTGCTATTACTAGCCGTACCACTAGGACTATGAATCTGTAAAACTGGGATTAATAAAGGCTGCTCAGTAGAGGGAATAGCACGGATAGTAACATTCTGGAAGTTGTCTGAATCTGGGATACGGTCAATTCCTAAAATCCGACCATCTATCGTAACAGTTTCAAGATGAGCAATATTATTACCTCTACTGATAAAAGTACCCTTCATTTCATGAGTTACGGTGCTTACTGGGTTCCGGTTCCATCTAGTAGGAACGTCTAATGCCCAAAAAACGTTGTTTGGATTAACTCCAACTAGATTCACAACAACCCCTTTACGCTGACAAGAACCTGGACAAGATGAACTATTGCCAAATTCTAAAGTGCCTGTATTTTTTTTGAAGACGAATATAGAGTTTTCATCTCCTTGAAGCTGAATTGTTGTAGAAGCTGCATCATTAGTATCGATTGAATTAGTGCTGTTTAAATCGATGACATTGACACGACTATTTTGCTGCTTGAAAGTTATTGTTTTTCCCGCTTGAAATCGGCTACTACCAGGTTCTAATACTTCTTCCGGTCTACCAATTTCGTCATCAGGAGAAGTATCTGGATTTAGAGCGAGAAGCTCGTTAAGTGTTCGGTCAATTGTATTGAGGGAGCTATTGCAACTAGGTATTTCTAGAGTGCGATCGCTACTACCAAATTGATATTTTTGGGAAGCACCATTTCTAGTACAAATTGTGTAACTAGAAGCGGGGTTATCATCCGGTGAATTAAGACCTGGAACACCTGGAATTTCTGGAGTAAGAGGCGAAAGTAGTTTAGTTTCTTGCGTATACGCTAGAGGATTATCAGCGCCATAGCTAGGATCATCATAAGCTCTACCATTTCTATTAGTTGTTGTGCGGAACCAAAGCGCATTATCTACTTCTCTTGGTTTGCTAGTAGGGGTGTTGAAGAAGTTTTCATAGGTAAATTCCTGAACTTTACCATTAGCATCAATTCCTAATAATCTAGGAGTAGGTTGATCACTACCAGTCGGTTGTGTAGGATCAGCAAGCACACCAGCAGCACCTCGTTTAAATGCAACGCGGCGAGGATAGCGTCTATCTGCTAAGTTTATAGCAGGTCTAGCGGTAGTGCCTGATAGTAAGTTACTAACATCTTGTCCTATCAAATCTGATGCTTTTACTGTGGAATCTGTTGAAGTCCCAACTACCCAGTCGCCTTGCTGACATTCTGAAACAGGTACTTTGCGACAAATTTCCATTACATATTCAGAAAACCTAGTCCGGCGCTGAATTGGTGTTACTCCGTTTGCTAGGTAGGAATTGCTGTTATTACCAGGCAAGCCTTCGTTATTTGCCCAATCAGCGCTAGTAACAAAGCTATTATTAAAAAAGCCATTTCTTCTGCGAGATTCTTGAGTTGCGGAGTCGGCTGCGTTATTTCTTAAATCGTAGTCACCTTGATCACGAAACCCATCATTAAAATTATTAGATAATACTGTAACAGCATCAGAAATAATCGTTGCTGGTCGCCATTGATCGCCGTTATTACCGCAGCCTGGTTGTCCTTTACGACAAGCAAAATTGTTATTAACTAAATTGCGATTGTAAAAGTTATTCCAAGTATCGGTTAAAGTTTCAAAAAATTCTTCGATCGGGTTACTAGTTCCGGATTCTTGGTGTAGATTGAAGTTACCTGCAATATAAGCAGGTAAATTAGTCGCCAGAATTAACCCTTTTTCTTCTTGTCTATAATCGTCATCCCGTTCTAAATTTTCACCATTAATTAGCCTGATCCCATTTGGACGGCGTGTAGGATCAAGTTTGAAATCAGTAGGACTGAGTAACTCTTTTTCACGATTTATATTATTTACACTTGAATTAGAATTTGTGTCACTTACACTCAAATCAAGTAAAGCATCGTCACGGCTAGCATAAATAATGCCGCTATTAGGCAACAAATACTCTTGATTAGTCGTAGTTGTTGGCAGAAGTTCTGTGACTGCAAGTTGACGCAGATCGATGTCAGTTACCCGAATTTCTAGGGGTTGACGTTGTTCTAGTGCTAGGTTGTAGTTGTCGTTAACGTTATATTGAGGTGAATTAAGTTCAGCTTGAGAGATGGGATCGTTTTTATCGGGATCAAGAGTTTTATCGATCGCTTTAATTTGTCTAGCATCAAGAAATGACGCTTCTTTAATTGCTCTGTGAGGCAATATCGGGTTTGCTGTCGGCGTAAAGGCATCATCAGTTAATATCCTAATTCCACAAATCGCTGTATCGATCGCGGAATTTTCAGATAAACTTAAAGGCTGATTAGCATCTGCTAGTCCGCCACTAGGACTGAGTTTTTGCAGAGCTTGCTGTAAAGGCTGATTAACAATGCGTCCGTTGGGAAACATCAATCTTGCTTGTGCCTTTAGCTGAGTTAAATAAGTAGCGATCGCACTTACTCTCCCAGCATCGCTAGTATAAGGCGCAGGATAGACAATGCCATTGTTCGATCTACCGTTTCTAGTATCAACACCATAGCCACCATCAATATTAATCTTGTTTTTAGCAGTAGTTGCATTCGTCGGATCGTAGTAGCTACTGACACAAGCGGTTGGGGTGCGACTAATATAATTTCTGTCTGTATATGAAGTGTCTTTGTAGTGATAAACTGCTGTAGCCCGCATCCGTAAGTCTGGTGGTAATTGACTCTCATCTACTGGTGTATCTGGATCGTTACTCCCCTGCATAGGCATGGTGTCAGGCAAAACTAGCTTGTATCGTATAGGTACACTTTCACCAGCTAATAACGGCGCATCCGGAAGCGGATCACCAGAATCAAGTTGAGTGGGAGCCGCCGTAAAAGAAGCGTCTGATAACTCTGAACTAGTAGCCGACTCATCACGGTAAATTCCTGCACCTGTAATTACCCGTAACCCGCCAACATTAGCCAAGTTAGTTGCAGATTGTTCAGCAGCAGCGTTTTCCCAAAAGTTATTGCGCTCTGCTGTTTTCTCATCTGGTAGGGGTGTTACTTGAGTAGTACGATAGCGAGGAGCAGTTCTAGGCTCAGTCCAGTTAATACCATTACCAAGCAACTGTTTTTCAGTAGATCCGGTAACATAATCTTCCTCTCCGTTTTTCCAGTAAGCGGGAAGGTTATTACCTACAGAAACGCGATCGCCTACATACGTTTCTTCGCCTTCTTGCTGTTGCTCTTCTGGCTGGGTTTGCGGTAGATCGTTTGTGTTTAAAGACAAGTTAGTATTAACATCTGTTGGTTCTCGCCAAACGTCGGGTGGCTCAATTGTGCCGTAAGTAAAAACATTTGCCGAATTGTAGCTACCTAGTGCATTGCCATTAGTTGCCACTTCCGCATAAGGAACGCGACGGGTACGGTTTTTTAGGTAAAGTTCAATTTGCTCTGCTAGCAAATCCCAGGCATTTAAGCTATTGCCTCCAGGCGCATTGAGCTTGTTAGCAAATCCGTCTTTTACTTCTTGCGGGTACTCAGGTACGTTGGCAACATTTTCGATAGTTGGTTGCAGTTGGTTATTCTGGTTATTCTGAGTATTTCTAGTAGTTAGATAATCGTCATAAAGTGGGTGAAGTAAAAGTGCTTCCTGCTTCATTAAAGCAATTCGCTGGTTGTAAGCAGCATCGTTGTATCCTACTAGCGATCCACCTTCACGATTTGTAGATTTGTTGCTGCTATCAAGCGCTGCTACATCCGGATTATTACCAAATCCCTGGAATAGATGAACATTAACTGTTACTTGATCTGTATTATCAGTAACGCTGCCAACTGCCACGTTACCACCCACTGTGATTTCGCTGTTTTCCTCAGTAAAGAAGCAGGAATTTTTGCTGCTGATTTGGTACAGAGTAATTGGCTCTCTGTTACGACTACTAAATAGTAAGTTGCCGTTAGTAGAAATTCTGCCGTTAAGACGGAATTCTGAATTAGGAGTCATTTCCAAGTCATTTTGGAATGCAGCCACGTTGTTACTTAAGGGAATGCGACTGCGATCTTGCTGAAACTCTAAAGCAGAAAAGCCTTTGTTACCTCTATAGGTTTCGTAATTAGTAGTATCTCTAACAGCAGTAGTGATCGGAACTGTAGCACTATAAACAAAGAAACTTTTAGTTAAGTTTGCTCCTGATTTGTACCAACCAGAATCACCTACCAAGCTAGTGCCACCTGGATCGCATTGACTACCCAAGCCACTCGCCATTGGTGATGTTCTTGCTGCTAAAGGATTTCTACCTCTATCTTCATTGCTAGTAGGACTGCGGAAGTAAACGCCGTAGAGAGTATAACTATCAAATTTGCCGTTATTATCGGTATCGACGGGAAATCTCCAGGCAGTAGTTAGAGTTTCATTGTCTGGTTGAATGATGCGATCGCCGTTAACGTCATTAACAAGTTTGAGGCGTGTCTCGTCACCTAAAATATAACTTTTACTATTAAGTGCCTTTTCAAAGCTAGCATTCGTTGGTGTTTCTCCCTGTAATGTCGGATCTACCAATAAAGCATTTATTTTAGCTCTAGCGCGATTAATTGCTGGTGTGGCAGCGTTTAGCACTGTCTCATTGACTCTAAAGTTACTTGCGGATCTAGAACGATCAAACGAGCGGAGCATCAATGCTGTAGTTAGCAGCACAACGACTAACGACACCATTGCCACTGTTGGCAAAACAAATCCTGAGTTAATTTGGTTGCCACTGACAATCAGACTCCGCAGCAGCCACTGTAAAGAAGTGGAATTAACTTTAAACTGCTTATAGCTTTTGACTGCTTTATCTTGCTTGGGAGTTAACATGATCCTGCCAAAAATTGAATGCCTTTGAGGATGAGAATAAGTAATTCTGTGGGAATTTAACGGTGGAACTAAAAAACTGATGTTATTAAATATACTAAGGTACTTACTATAAAATCTGTATTTACTCTTGTTAAGGAAGAATACGCGCCTTTGAAGTAGGATGCTCAAGATTTATACTTAGTTCACCTAGATTGCCTGAGTATTCGCAACTGAGCCGCAATGATTATTCTAGCGTTTGAATTTTAGCTGCTACCTGGAATAAACTAGGTAGAAGTTGAAATGTGCGATCACCTAAACCTTGACAAAAAACCCTCAAGCTGCACCAAGATTGAATTGAGTCATAAAAAATAAAAAGACAGGCTTGCTGATGTGAACAAAGCCCATCTTGAGGAACGCTAACTTAATTCTATAAAGCTTTATTCAGCATTAACTAGGTAGAATTTAATACCTTATGTTGAAGTTAAGTATGATTTATGAAGAATTAATGGAATGCTATTTTTATTACCATTTTTTACAAGCGCTGTTTGGTAGACAGGCTCTAGTCTGCGTCTACGGCTTCACTTTGATTGGCGCTTAGAGAGTATCAGGATCAAGTCCTCTGGCGCGTAACTTAGCAATTAATTCCTCCCGCAGCCGTTGCTCCTCCTCTTTGAGCCTTTGTTCTTGTTGAATGCGCTCATCAGGTGAGAGCAACCTATTTCCCTCGCTGTCGTACCAATACAGCCACTCTCGGTTCCAGCCTTCAAAACTACCTTGTCCGCGTCCAATTCCTAAACCAATTTCTGGTAGCCATACACAGTCACCTTGCTGACGCACATACTCACTATCTACTAGACGGTATACCTCAAATGGTTCGTGCTTGTCTCTTACCCAGTAATCTGGGTTGTAGACTACATAGTACATTACTCCTAACTGGGCATACTTAAACAGCTTGCCTTCATACTCTTGCCCGTAAGTTCTGGAAACAACTTCTAATACCAGTTGCGGCACTATATTTTTTTCTTCCCACAAAACATAGCTCAACCTACCTCGTTCGCTCTTGCGCCGCTCCACTCCTAAACTGAGAAACCCATCAGGAACAATAGCAGGCTCTTTCGGCTCGTAGTAAACGCCCATATTAACGCCAAGAAACCAGTCTTGGCGCTCCGACCAAAGCCAAGCTAAGATGCCTCGCAGTAAGGTAGGAACTAAAATTTGTAGTTCATTATCCACAGGGGTATCGTCTGAGTCAGGTAGTTCCTCTGCTGAAGGTAGATATTGCAACGGGTTGTGATGTACCATGACGACCCTCTGGAAGACATGACAGTATTTTAAATGTATTACAGCTTCAAATAGGCGATCGCTTTTTCAATGATTCTTTGGTTAAAAACCGTCAATACCAGCTATCTTTGCTCGGCGATCGCTCTTGATTCTTGCTTCAGCACAACTCGTTCACCGTAGTTTAGTAACCTATCTACAGTAGCAAGACGATTTGACCAGACTTCGACTTGATAAGGATTCTCTAAAGCTTGGAGACGCATCCAGTCGTTAAATTGTGACTGAAAAGCATTCAGCGATGCTCTTGCCACTGCCAATCGACGCGGAGAGGGAGTATCAGAAAGCTCCTTTAAAGCTGTTTCTAGGTCTTTTGATTGGCTACGCCACGCGGAAAGCGCAGCACCCCGTAGCCAAAGTTGCTTGTTACCTAAGAGAAAATTCCATTCCCTTTGTAAAGCAGCGTAGCGCGCAGTAGCAGTCTGAAATGGTTGGCGATAAGGAATGGGCGCTTGAGCTGCGCTACTCCTGCCTTGAGTTTGCTGAAACAGCGTTTGTAGCTCATTACTAAGATTTTCTACGGCAAACAAAGAATAACCACTAGCTGGTAAATCCCTTGACAGTTGAATTTGATCGACTGCCACTGATACAGGCAAGTTGAGCAAGCGAATTCCTGGTAAAACTAACGTGGAACCGAGTTTTGTTGAGTTGATCCAAGGTTGACTAAGGCTTTGGAAGCGATAAGTGTCGCTCGCATAAGTCATCGGTACAACTAAATCTATATCGCCGCGACTTGCCCAGACTTCCCAATGCTGCTGGAGTTTATTCAGGCGATCGTGTTCCGAAAGCGGAAAAACAGCAACCGACATAATTAAATTCGGGCGCTTTTGGCGTAGCTGCTGAGAGGCGATCGCTACAAAGGAATCAATTTGCTGCGTCCGGAATTGTGTCCACTTGTCCCAAAGGTTGCGATCGCGTGGGCTAATCTGTGTTGGATCTACCCCTGTTAATTGCTGAAACTGTTGCCGCGCCGCACTTCCATAGCCGTAGGTACGTCCAGCACCCGGATCTTGGAAAGGATAGCGAATATAGTCGAGTTGCAAGCCATCCACTTGATAACGGCTGACAATTTCATCAAATAGCCGCAGTAAATATTGCCGCGCTTCGGGGTTAGCTGGATCTAAAAAAGGCTTGCCTTGACCTGGTGGAAACAAGCTGCCACGATTATCATAGCTAGCCCAGTCAGGACGAGCAGCAATTACTGGACCTGGATAATTTGTTGGTAAATTAACTAGCGTATTGTGCCTTTGATTTCCCACCGCAAAAGCCCAAACCCAGGCGTGTAGTTCCATACCCCGCTCATGAGCTAACTTAACTCCAGCTGCTAACGGGTCCCAGCCGCGTACTAAGGGATTTTGTTGTAAGGCAACAACACTAGGATAAATCGGATAACCAGCATTAACTGTTTCAAAGAAGACAGTGTTAATTCCTGCTGCTGCTAGGCGATCAAAAATCTTTGCTAGTCCTTGCTCTGAGCCAGCACGGACAATACTACCTCGATCTAACCACATTGCCCGAATTTCTGGTTGAGCAAGTTGGCGATCGCTGGGGTAATTATTCCATAAAAGTTGTTGAGCTTTTTGCCACTGCTGTCTTGCAGTCGCGTAGTCTTGCTTTTTAATTAACTGCGGCAAGGTTTTAGCAATTTCTCTGGCTTGGGCTACAGCTTTGGCAGCTGGCTGTGGTGTTCCTGTTGATGCATTACTAGTGGTAGCGTTAGCGGCTAATTGAGCGCTCTCAAACCTGCCTATGAGATTATCTAGCTCTTGACGCAGGGCGATCGCTTCGACATTATTAATTGCTTTATTAGGTGCTTCTATCCTCCTTGGTGTCAACCGTTCTAGTGGCTCATCTGATTGTTGAGGTGTAACACGGGGTATCGTTACTCGTTTAGGAGCAACAGCAACTTGGGGAAAAGTAGGAGTAGCTACTCTCCCTGCTTCCCCTGCTTCCCCTGCTCTCCTTCTCAGCTCATCTTGACTAGTAACAGTATTTCTTGACGGCGTGGTTGGTGTAGGAGTGCTTGCAGTTGCTACTGTTGTGCCTGGGCAATTTTTGGCTGTAGAACTTGTCGTAGCGCCTTCAACTCCAACATAACGACTCAGCGCTGCCCGTAGCCAGGCACTATCTAATTCTTTAGAGGCGGCATTTTCTCCCCACTGCCAGCCCAAAACAACTGAGCGCTCAGTTGTTACAACTGCCGGAGGGCTATCTTTTGATTGCCAGATAGCAGCAGGTTTACTTGTCAAACTTGCTGGAATTACCACGCCTCCTTGGATAGTACCGCTTAGTCCGTTTTGGCGCACCCATTCTTGCGTTTTAATTCTTAGGGGTTGTAAATTAGACGGGGTGCTGAGGTTAAATCCCCAGTAAGCTCCTAGTAGCGATCGCAACAGTTGCCGGACTCCTGGCTGACTCATGTTGCCTACAGCACCACTGGCAATGACGCGCCCACCCCGACTCATCCATGCTTCTAGGGCAAGTGCTTGTGCTGGTGTTAAAGTTTCAATATTTGGTAAAAATAAAACTGGGCGATCGCCTAAATCTGCGGCGTTTCTGACATTGGGTAGGTCAACTACACAATAACCCACACCAGCAGCCTGTAAACTATTTGTAATACTTGTCCATTGGTTAGAATTGTCCTGGCTTTTAACTACACCCAATACAGCGTTTTCTGCTCTGGCTGCTGGTAGTAACAGCAAGTATGAAGTAAGAGGCAGTAGGCAGGAGGCAAGATGTAAGTAAAAATTTCTTTTACGGCTTAGTTTAGCCCGTACAGGAGTTAGTAACATCCAGAAACGATTAATGAGCATTATTTAATACAAGCCTCAATTAGTTCTGCAACTCCCCGTACTGGTATGACAGGTGTATTAATTTTATCTGCTACCTCTGTAAGCGTCATATCGTCTAGAAAGCAAGTATCGCCATTTTTCAGCATCATAGCAGGCAAGAGAATTCCATCGCCTAAGTATTTACCCTGAAGTTCTTGAATCAAATCCTGACCAGTAAGTAAGCCAGTAACAGTAATTTTCTGTCCCCAATAGTGACTACAAAGCGCAGCCATATTTACTTTCAGTCCCTCAACAGCATTAAGGCGTTGGAGGATCGGCTGAAAAGCTTTTTCTACAGCATTCCCTACTACCCAAGTAAATTGTCTCGGTGGCGAAATTTGTTGTGGTAGCTCTTCGGCGGCTACAGAAAATTCTTTAAGAAAAGAGCGAATTGAACCCACACCATTGTCAATCTGGGGATAATCTTCGTAGTAAGATTCGGGGGGTAATTCTTGACCTGCAATTAAAAACCACTCATCAGCTAGCCAAGCAAAAGTTGATCTAAATTGTTGGCGAAACTTAAATTGCAGCTCCTGAACTTGGCTAATTACTTCAGCTGCTTTTGCTTCACTCACAGGTATTAGCTGATCTTCTGATGGGCGAAACCGTGTTAATCCTACTGGCACAACTGCCACTGAAGCAACAGCTGGTAATCCTGTGTGAAATTGTGCTAAATCAACTAGAGTTCGTTCCAGGTGAACACCATCGTTAATTCCAGGACAAACAACTACCTGGGCATGAATTTGTAGTCGCCGCTCTTGGAACCACTTTAGTTGTTGTAGGATTTGACCAGCACGCGGGTTTTTTAGCAGTCTAGTTCTGATTTCTGGCTCGGTAGCATGGACAGAGACATATAAAGGAGACAGCCGCAATTGTTCAATACGCTGCCATTCTCGCTGGCTAAGATTAGTTAGAGTCAGGTAAGAGCCATAAAGAAAGCTGAGGCGGTAGTCGTCGTCTTTGAGGTACAAGCTTTGCCGTTTACCAGGTGGCTGTTGATCTATAAAGCAAAAGGGACACTTGTTATTACATTGAATTAAGTTATCAAAAAGAGCGGTGTCAAATTCTAGCCCTAAGTCTGCGTCGTAGTCTTTCTCAATTTCAAGTTGATGAGTGTTGCCAGATCCGTCTAAGACTTCCAATTCCAGCACTTCGTCAGCACACAAAAATTGATAATCGATTAAGTCACGCGGACGATTGCCGTTGATGGTAACGATCGCATCGCCTGGTTCAAAGCCAACTTCCGCAGCAATTGAGTCGGGGAGAACTTTGGTGATTAAGGCTGGACGAATTAGAGTGTCACTCATAAATTAAGAGAATCGAACCGCCAAGACACTAAGAGCGCCAAGGAAGGAGAGTAAGGAGCTATTAACTATTTTTCAAGAAGCCGGAGAAGATTGCACTTAATATCACTATGCCAAATGCTAGCCTATACCAGACAAATATCCAGGTGTTTTTGGTTTGCAGGTATTTTAGTAGCCAAGCGATCGCGGCATAAGAAAATATAGCGGCTGAAATTACCCCCGCTAAAAGTGTAATTATTCCGGCATTACCTAGTCCTGCTTCTAAGGCATCTTTTAGCTCTACTAACCCAGCTATTGTAATTGCTGGAATACCTAGTAGAAAAGAAAATCGGGCTGCTGTTGAGCGATCTAAGCCTGTAAATAGCCCAGCCGTTAACGTTGAACCAGAGCGCGAGACACCAGGAATTAGTGACAAAGCTTGAGCAAAGCCCATTAATACGCCATCTTGAATTCCCAAATCATCAAAGTTGCGCTTGCGCTTGCCTACTTGTTCGGCTAGCCCTAGTAGTAAGGACATGACAATTGAGGCACAAGCAATTACTACCAAGCTGCGTCCAACTGAATTGTAAAAGTCGGCGAACAAAAATTTAATTAGTAACCCAAAAAAAACTATTGGTATTGTTCCTAAACCAATCCCTAGAGCAATGCGAAAGTCGTTAGAGTTATAGTCTGAGGAGGCGATCGCTTTGATTGCCCCAGTTGTAATTTGTCTTAAGTCACTCCAGAAATACCACAACACGGCGGCAATACTACCTAGCTGAATTACAGCCGTAAAAGTAACTCCTGGATCTCCCCAGCCTAATACTACTGGCACAACTTTCAGATGAGCTGTGCTACTGATCGGCAAGAACTCAGTTAAGCCTTGCACCATACCGAGAATAATGGCTTGAAACAGATTGATCTGAGGCACTGCACTTAAGTCTGGCTGGGAACTAAGAACTTCTGTGGGGAGGGCAATTATTGAGACGGCAACGCCTGCACTTAAAAGTGTGAACATCTGACGTTGTGATACCATATTTTCCCCTTATTTTTTGCCACCACTAACCAGCACTATCTTCTCGCTACAGCATAGCCGTAAATAGTAGTCCCAGCTAACCTACTTACTCAATTTTTTTCCTACTTCTTTAAGCAACTACCAAGTTAATCAAAATTGAATTAATATAAATATGCCCCCTGGGGGTATATTTGTTATGATATATTTAGTAAAATTAATTTAAGTAATAAATCTTAATCATACTGTGTCTTCCTACCCTGCTTCTGCACCCTCTATTCGTTCAACCCATAGTAGTAACTCTACAGTTCCTTTCTTAAACAAAGTTGCGTCTAAACAAGCGTGGCTAGTTTTCGCTGTCGCTGTTTTTTTGGTATCAGTGCCAGTATTTATTGAAGCTCCCTTAGTGCGATCGCTACCTTGGGTAAGTTTAGGGCTAACAGGATTTTGGGTGTGGCTAAGTTTTGCCTTGATGTCTCGCACATCTACTTATCTATGGGGAGACTTGTTATTCGGGTTTAGCCTTAGTTGGTTAGCAGGCTCAATTTACTGGGGTTGGCTACGGTGGGAACCATTGTTGCATTTACCTGTAGAAGCGATCGCTCTGCCATTTGCCTTAGTTTGGATAAAGCGCAATTGGGGTATGGTAGGTAACTTATTTTATTTAGGTTCCTTGCTAGGCACAGCGCTGACAGATGTGTATTTCTACATCGTTGATTTAATTCCCCACTGGCGACAGTTAATGCAAGTTGAGCCAGAGTTAGCTGCACCGATTTTGCAAAGTGCATTAGCTCAAGTGCAAACACCCTGGGGACAAGCCTGGGTGCTAGTTCTTGGTGTTATTCTGCTGACAGTTGGCATTTTACCCTTACGCTATCAGCAGCTACACTGGTGGGCATTCAGTGGCGCAGTTTTAAGTACAATTTTGGTAGATAGTTTATTTTGGCTAGCAGCTGCCGCAGCATAATAGGGGTAGATGCGAGTATACCTTGTAGAAGAAAGTGCTTCTCCCCTAGCTCCTAGTCTAAATAAATTGCCAGACTCTAATTGACTATTAACCTCTTGGACATAGCCGCGATACTCAACTAATGTTGTTTATGAAAGATATTATTGGGGCTAGGCTCAACTAATATTCAAGGCGTGTAATTGGGTATAGGTCGCTGAGTCGAGAACAATTGAGCAGCTACTTAATTATATTTACCTAGCTATTTCTACTGAGTATATTAGTATAAATTAGTACGTTATTACAGATTTATCTGCTCAAACTACTAGTTTTTTAGTGTATATGCTGAAAAAAGTAGATGGAAGATGGCAGTTTGCCAGTGAAAATAATCTAGAAGATTTTGTCTGGGGAAAGTTAAATATTCTATTTGGACTCTCTCCCTTGAAACGGTAGCATAAAGTATACGGTGATATTTGCGATATCTTAGCGCTAGATGAAAACAGTAGATTAGTAATAATAGAACTTAAAAATACTGAAGATCGATACATTGTTCAACAACTTACTCGCTATCACCATAGTTTGCTAGAAGAAAAACCTTTCCAGCAGCAAGTAAACTATCATCTTCCAATCCGCCTCATAGCAGTTGCTCCTAGCTTTCATTACCACAATTGGATAGATCGAGAGTATCACAAACTAAATTTTGAATTTATATCCTTTGCGATTAGTCAACAACAAAATGATGTTGACTTACAGCTAACAAACTTAGATACGAAGGGAGTTTCAAGAGTAAAAATTTTAGATGTGTCGTTTCTAAAAAAGGTAAAAATTTCGCAGCATAACGATATAGTATCTACTGAGACTGGTGGTGCTACTTATACCAAAGCTGTCAATGATATTTTGTCGTATTATGTTCTTGTTAAAAATGCTAACAAGTTGGGAATTCCTGAGTTAGAGCCTTCCGAGATTGAGAGACTAAATCATCTGGGATATCCGACTAAGGTAGGTAAGCTTTTCAAGATTCGAGTGAAGGAGACAAGGGTAAAGAGTGGCTTTAGAGAAGTATCAATCAGAGTTCCTTCAAGTATTCTAGTTTGTGAATTTGTATTGTGGGTGCGCGATCACGTACCAACGGCAATTAGAATTGTTAGTCCAAGTGGTGGTCGTTACTAATTTTGGCTTCTAATGGCTACTTTAGTATCTCGATGTTGGTACATCTCTTTTGAGGTAGTGTGTAAGTAGATAGCAGCGTCAACAGAAAGCATGGCATTAGGCATTCTTCTTAGGGATCAATACGCTATATAGTAGTTTTTGAGGCTCTGCTATGTATTGATTTAAGTTTGATAAAAAGAGGTAGAGAAACCGTGAAACGTTTAATGCGCTTATTAACAGTGTTTTGTTTGCTAATAGGATGTCTAGGGTGGTTGAGCGTACCCCAACAAGCCCTTGCTGCTGATTTTAGCAGTGTCACCTTGCGTCCCGTACCAGTGTTAGCAGCTGCTGAGGGAACGACAACTCTAAGCCCACGTAGAAATAGGGCGGATGATAAGCTGGGTACTGAATTCGGCAAAAAAATCGATTTGAATAACACCAATGTCCGAGCGTTTCAGAAGTATCCAGGGATGTATCCTAATCTGGCTCGGAAAATCATTAAAAATGCTCCCTACGAAAATGTAGAGGATGTGTTACAGGTTGAGGGACTAAGCGATCGCCAGAAAGAACTTCTGCAAGCTAACTTGGATAAATTCACCGTGACTGATGTAGAGTCAGCATTCACCGAAGGCGATGACCGTTATAACAACGGCATTTACAGATAACTACCTTTAGAGATAAGTTACTTCTATAACCCACTTCTTAGCCAAGGAGTGGGATATTAATTTATATATAAGTTTTTATTAAAAATTAAAATTACCTTGGGTGAACTAGATAATCTTTGCAAGTTTGATGTCTTAGTCGTTGGAGCTGGCGCTGCTGGACTCTACGCATCTTTGTGTTTACCAAATAACCTGAGCGTTGGCTTAATTACTAAAGATACGCTTGCACTTTCTGCTAGTGATTGGGCGCAAGGTGGCATTGCAGCTGCGATCGCCCCTGAAGATTGCCCCCTGCTGCATATTGAAGACACAATGCGAGCTGGAGCGGGTTTATGCGATCCAGAAGCGGTAGAGTTTCTGGCAAAACTTGCGCCTAGTTGTATTCAGTCGTTGGTAGAGATGGGGGTTGCTTTTGACCGTCGGGGTAATGATTTAGCTTTGACATTGGAAGCTGCTCATTCGCGTCGCCGCGTCCTCCACGCCGCCGATACTACAGGGCGAGAAGTAATTACGACTCTAACCGCTCAAGTCCTCAAACGCCAGAATATCCAGGTAATTCCCCAAGCATTAGCTTTGAGTCTCTGGCTTGATTCCCACTCACGTTGCCAAGGAATTAGCTTAGTTTATCAAAATAGAGTTATTTGGGTACGCGCTCGTGCCGTAGTTCTGGCAACTGGCGGCGGTGGTCAAGTATTTGCCCAAACTACAAACCCAGAACTAAGTACAGGAGATGGAGTAGCGATCGCTTGGCGTGCTGGAGCTATTTTGCGAGACTTGGAATTTGTGCAGTTTCATCCTACTGCCCTCACGAAACCAGGGCGCTTTTTAATTAGTGAAGCGGTACGCGGTGAGGGAGCGCATTTAGTTGATTGTCAAGGACGGCGCTTTGCGTTTGATTACCACCCAGCAGGTGAACTTGCGCCTAGAGATATTGTTAGTCGGGCTATTTTTAGCCACTTACAAAACACTACAGACGATCCAGCTACTGCTCATGTTTTATTAGATTTACGACCGATTCCCGCCCCAAAGATCCGCCAGAGGTTTCCGAATATTATTCAAGTCTGCCAGCACTGGGGCATTGATGTGTTTTCTCAGCTCATTCCTGTTGCGCCAGCTGCTCATTACTGGATGGGTGGAATTTTGACTGATTTAAAAAATCGCACTTCGATTCCAGGTTTGTATGCATTAGGAGAAACGGCTAGTACGGGAGTGCATGGGGCAAATCGGCTGGCAAGTAATTCTTTACTGGAATGTATTGTATTTGGCGCGCAGATGGCAGAGATAGAACTTAATCCTGATGCCTCTGAGGTAGATACGCAGCAGTCACTGGAATTCATAACTTCTGAGGATGACTGGTTAACACAGCTAACGTACTTAAAAACGCTGCGTCAAGAACTACCACGTCTAGTGTGGCAGTCTGCCGGAATCTGTCGGGAGCAAAAAGGTTTAGAAGCAGCGATCGCTCAGATAAAAGTGTGGCAACAAGAGTTTGCCGCAATGCCTTTAAGTAAGTTTTTATTAATTTTACAGCCTGCTCAAGCAGTTAATTTTCAACTTAATACTGAGAACCAATTGCGTTTGTGGGGAGAAACGGGCAATTTGCTAGATGTAGCTTACTTAATTCTCAAAAGCGCAGCATTTCGTACTGAAAGTCGTGGCGGACACTATCGGCTAGACTATCCCTACATAGATCCAAATTGGCAAGTTCACACGCTAGTACAACAAGAAAAATGGTACAAGTCCTAGCATGAAATTAACTAGGAATGCTGGGGGCTGAACTTCTATTAAACTTAACTCCTACTATCACTAATACCAAGTAGCAAGAGCTAGAGAATCTTTATCTGGTTCAGCCTAGTTAAACAAGCGGTTCCCAGCTACCGTGCAATCAATAAATCTGATCAAGCTTAGGAATTCTTCGGCTCACCAATACCAGGAGTCTCCTCTTTTTTGACTTCAGGTACGATATCAGGACGCTCTTTATTTTCCCAACCAACAGGACGCTTTGAGTTGTACCAAGCAACTGAACCAATTGATGCCGCCGCAATAAAACCAACAACATATACTAAAGTTGCAGATAAAGGGAAATGAGGTCCGTTTTCTGCGGCTTGCGCTGCTGTTTGCATTAATAAGTTCATGTTTATATTTCCTTTTTTTTGACAACACTACATTTTAAGACCGTACAAAAACAGAGGTTTGCACACATCCCCCCCAAGTTTGATCCCGATAACTCTGCTTATGTGGAGGGCTGGGCTTACGGGCTAGCGGCTGATGCTTCGGAATTATTTGGCGTAGCTTTGCTTTCAATTTCTCGTGACGGTTGAGCTGGTCTGAGTCGCTCTCGCCAAGAACGAGAAGACGGTGCAGGGGTTGTTGGTACTTCTGGTTGGCGTTGCCGAGGCGGAGACTGGTTTGATGAAGTTCTAGGTGCTGGACGCTCGACACGATAACGACGATAGCGCCTTCTGCGTGGTGTTTCTTCTTGCTGCTGATCACCCCGCCAATAGCGCCGGCGGGAGGAGCGGTAATTGCCACTTTCTTGAGCAGTACGCTCAGAATCACTCTTAGTCTGGGTAGGAATTCTGCCAGAGAAAACCCGTTTTGGCTTAATTGGTTGTGCTTTGATACTGCCTTTACGACCTACTAATTTTGGTTTTTCGGGAAAGTTTTCTACAGGCATTTTAGCAACTGCTGGTAGCATAAATTGCTGCCAAGCGGCAGCTGCCGTGCTACTACTACCGAAAGTAGGCTTGTTATTGTCGTTGCCTAGCCAAACACCTGTTACTAATTGCGGAATATAGCCGATAAACCAGAGGTCACGCGATTCATCGGATGTCCCAGTTTTACCCGCAACTGGTCGATTTAACTGTGCGGGGCGACCTGTACCTGCTTGAACTACATTTTGTAGCATCCAGGTAGCGATCGCCGCACTGTTTTGATCCACAACTCGTTTTGGCTGATACTTAGCCGCATAGAGAACTTCGCCACTGCGGTTAAGAATGCGGCGAATTGGGTGAGCTTCTGTGTGCATACCGCCAGCTGCTAGGGTTCCATAAGCACTCGTTAATTCCAGCAGATTCACCTCAGAAGAGCCTAAAGCTAGGGAATAAGTAGGCTTCAGTTGCGATTTAATTCCCATTTGGTGAGCGAGTTGAATAGTTGGCTGAAAGCCGACATCTAGTAATACCTTGACAGCAATTGTATTAATTGAGGCAGTCAAGGCATCGCGCATCGTCAGCCAACCTCGGTGATCGCGGTTGTAGTTTTTCGGTTCGTAACCTTCTATTATGTAGGGGGCATCGAGGTAGCTCTTGTAAGGGGAAATTCCAGTAGCGATCGCCGCCGTATACACAAATCCTTTAAATGTTGAACCAGGCTGTCTTTGAGCTTGGGTGACACGGTTAAATTGGTTTTTACCAAAATCCTTACCGCCAACTAGAGCTTTTATTTCACCATTGCGCGGATCAATAGCAACCATTGCGGCTTGCTCAAATCTCTGCCACCTACCATTCCGTTCTACTGTTTCTTGAACAGCTTTTTCTGCTATTTTCTGCCATTGGGGATTTAGTGTTGTTTCAACGGTTAATCCACCTGCTGCCAAAACGTCTTGGGAAATGTACTTTGGTAATTCTTTTTGAATGTAGGTTGTAAAGTATGGTGCTTGTACCTGGAGACGTTTAGGTAGACTTGGTTTAATTTCCAGGGGGGCAATTTTCGCCGCCGCCGCCGCTACAGGCGTAATTACGCCATCATCTTCCATACGCTGCAACACTAAATTCCGGCGTTGGAGAGCTGCTGCATTATTTACTGCTGGCGAGTAGAGACTAGGTGCGGGTGCTAAACCAGCGATCGCCGCCATTTCTGGCAGAGTTAGTTTATTTACAGGTTTACTAAAATAAACACTCGCAGCATCAGCAACACCATAAGCTCCTTCTCCCAAATACACTAGATTTAGGTAGCGTTCGAGAATCTGCTCTTTACTCAACTTCTGCTCAATTTTCTGAGATAAACGCACTTCCTTCAGCTTGCGCCACAGAGAACGCTCCTGTTCGAGAAACAGAATCCGCGCTAGCTGTTGGGTAATTGTACTACCGCCTTCTACAACGTTGGCAGAGCGCAAATTAGCAAAAGATGCCCGCACAATACCTTGATAGTCAACGCCACTGTGTTGGTAAAAGCGCCTGTCTTCGGAAGCAATAAAAGCTTGAATCAGTGGTTTGGGAATTTCCTTCAGCTGCAAATGCTGGCGCGTCGCTGGTCCTTGCTGTTGGAGTATAGTCCCATCAGCAGCTTTAATAGTTACAGTATTGTCTCGCACAAACGTAATAAGTTCACTGGTTTGGGGGAGACTGCGCTCTATAGAGAACCATACTCCGCCCAAGGCAATCATGCTACTGCCGATACCCAACAACCAAAAGGAACGACGACGATTCAGAGGTACTTTACCAGTGGACAGATAAGTTAGTAGCCGTGACACTTGCAGACGGCGTGGTTTCTGCTCAGATTTGGTTTCACTGGGCATTAATGGTTCCTCAGTTTTAGGTTTCAACTTAGTTGTTCGCTCCTTGAACCAGGGAGTATTTGGCACATCAATTCCTCAATTACGCCACTGTTAGATCCAGCCAATGATTACCCAGATTTTGTTTATTCTACGGCTTCATGGGGATCAAGGTTTTTGGTGAAATATCTAAACATTAAATTTCACCCCAGATTTTGCTAAAAATCAAGTAATTTAACTAGAAAGGGGAAGTGTGAAGTATCAAGGAAAATGTGCAATCGCTCTGGGCAGCAATTTAGGCGATTCTCGCAATATTTTAGAAGCTGCTTTAGAAACTTTAGCCACAACACCGGATATTACAGTTGAAGCAAGATCCAGTTGGTATCAAACAGTAGCTGTCGGACCACCGCAACCGAATTACATCAACGGCTGTGCTTTGCTGCAAGTTCAGTCTTTCCCACAACAATTATTAGAAACCTTACTAGGAATTGAAATCAAATTCGGGCGCGTACGTCGAGAACATTGGGGAGCGCGATCGCTCGACCTTGATTTATTGCTATATGATGACTTAATCCTAAATACTCCAACTCTCCAGCTACCGCATCCCCGGATGAGAGAACGAGCATTTGTCCTCGTACCCTTAGCTGAAATTGCCCCAAATTGGCTAGAACCAGTTTCCGGAAAAGTAATCGCTCAACTAATGCAAGCTGTAGACTGTTCAGGAGTCCATCAAATTTAACCACCAAAACCAAAGACTCTCTTTAACTCTCTTTTCTTGGCGTTCTCTGCGTCTTGGTGGTTCGTTTTCCAAAACATCTACTATGCCACTAGATCAAGAACCTCCACAAGTATTACAACAACGCCTATTTTACCGAGGGCGTAAATTTGATTTTGATGTCAATCGCCTCCGCTTACCAAACTCTGTTGAAGGCGACTGGGAATGTATTCGTCATCCAGGCGGCGCTTTAGCTGTTCCCATCACTCCAGAAGGCAAACTCGTCTTAGTGCGCCAATATCGCTTTGCTGTCCAAGGTCGGCTTTTAGAGTTCCCTGCTGGCACTATAGAGCTTAATGAAGACCCATTTGAGACAATTAAGCGAGAAATAGAGGAAGAAACTGGCTACCGCGCCCAAACGTGGCAAAAACTAGGAGAATTCTTTCTAGCTCCTGGCTACTCTGATGAAATTATTTATGCCTTTCTTGCTCAAGACTTACAACGCCTAGATACGCCTCCAAGTCAGGATGACGACGAAGATATCGAGACTGTTTTAATGACTCCTCAAGAATTAGAGCAAGCTATTTTAGAAGGTGAGCCAGTAGATGCCAAGTCAATTTCTAGCTTTTTTCTAGCTCGCCCATTCCTGAGTTAATTATGAACGCACAGAGGACAGAAGTGCTGCATACACAGCAAGGTGGTAGTCAAATTCTGCTACTGGAAAATGGCGATCGCCTCTCCCGACATGAATTTGAGCGGCGATATACAGCAATGCCACATCTGAAGAAAGCTGAACTTATTGAAGGAGTGGTGTACGTACCATCGCCAGTGCGTCATAAAAGTCATGGTAAACCTCACGCGGCAATCATGGCTTGGTTATCACACTATTGGATCGCAACCCCAGGAGTCGATCTTGGTGACAATACCACAGTGCGGTTGGATCTAGATAATGAGCCACAGCCAGATGCTTTACTGCGAATAGAGTCAGGGGGGCGATCGCGTCTTAGTGACGATGATTACATAGAAGGTGCGCCGGAATTGATAGTCGAAATTGCTGCGAGTAGTGCCACTTACGATCTGCATGATAAAAAGCGGGCATACCGCCGTAACTGGGTTCAAGAATATATTGTGTGGCAGATTTTTGAGCATAAGCTGGACTGGTTTAGTCTTAAAGAAGGTGAGTATGTGCTGCTACCGGATGCAGATGGAGTAGTGCAGAGTCAGGTTTTTCCAGGCTTGTGGTTAGCAGTTCCGGCATTACTGGCGGGAAATATGGTAGAAGTGCTGGCAGTGTTACAGTCAGGCTTGAACTCGTCAGAACACGCTCAATTTATTAAGTTTTTATCCCAGTAATGTAGATATATTTGGCTAAATGAGCGCAGAGATAGGGCTGCAAAATCTGATTAAAGGAATGCAACCACAGTTACAACCAGGTGAATATGTGTTTTCCAGTGTGCCTGCTTACCAAGTTTCAGCAAATATAGAACCAATTGGAATTTTTAGAGAAGCAGAAGGTGTGACACTTATCGTCACACGACAGCAAGCCCAAAGGCTTTCACTTCCTTATCCCTTTATAGCGAAATGGATTACCTTAACAGTTCATTCATCACTTGCAGCTGTCGGCTTCACGGCTGCGATTTCAGAGCGATTAGCAATGGCTGGCATAAGTTGTAACGTGATTGCAGCTTACTACCATGACCATTTATTTGTGGGCGTACAAGATGCACAACGTGCTATGGAAATTTTAACTGGAATGAGTAACGAATGAAGTAGCATCCAGCTTGATGCTTGCAACTGTGGTTTTATTGTACCGGACAAACTAAAGTTCGTAACCCTGAGAGCATATTAATTCCAGGGTTATTTGCTCAAGCTGGACAAGCACTTGCTCAAATTCTTATAAAACCTTCCTGAGATTGATTCCCCCTCATAGCAGTACATTTATACTGGCATCAGCTAACTATAAGCATTGTTATAATGTCTGATTTAATTCTGTTCTGGCATCGCCGCGATTTACGTATTTCTGACAATATAGGACTTTTACGCGCACGGCAACAGAGCCAAAAAGTTGTCGGGGTGTTCTGCCTCGATCCTAATATTTTAGAGCGGGATGATGCAGCACCTGTGCGAGTCACATACATGATCGGCTGTTTGCAGGATTTACAACAGCGCTATGCTCAAGTTGGTAGCCAGTTGTTGATTTTACGTGCTGATCCACGAGTGGGAATACCGTCTTTAGCTGCGGCTCTTAATGCCAAGGCAGTTTTCTGGAATTGGGATGTAGAGCCTTATTCCCAAGAACGCGATCGCGCTGTTCAAGATGCTCTTAAGGAAAAGGGTATTCAGTTTCTTGATCACAATTGGGATCAACTCTTACACGCACCAGAAGATATTCGCACTGGTTCTAATCAGCCTTACACGGTTTACACTCCTTTTTGGCGTAACTGGAGTAGCAAACCAAAAGCTGAACCAGTTGCAGCGCTACACGATGTAGAGGGACTAACAGCAGAGGAACAAGAGCTAGCGCGTGGAGTTGGGGTAATACAGTTACCTACAGCTAAAGAATTAGGATTTAACTGGGACAATGAACTAGTAATTGCCCCAGGGGAAGCAGCAGCGCAAGCAAGGCTAGAGGAATTTTGCGACTATGCGATTACCGAGTACAAAGAACAGCGTAATTTTCCTGGTGTTAATGGCACATCCCAACTAAGTGCGCCGCTAAAATTTGGCGTAATTGGCGTGCGTACAGTTTGGGCGGCAACGATCGCTGCGCTATTAAATAGTCGTAGTGATGAAGTTGAAACTAGCATCAAGGCGTGGCAACAAGAAATCGCTTGGCGAGAGTTCTATCAACACGCGATGTACAACTTCCCTGAATTGGCAATCGGCGCATACCGTCAAGCTCTCAAAAACTTTCCTTACGAAAATAATCAAGAACTTTTCCAAGCCTGGTGTGAGGGAAAAACTGGCTATCCGATCGTTGATGCGGCGATGCGGCAGATGAATACAATCGGCTGGATGCACAATCGTTGCCGGATGATTGTTGCCAATTTTCTTACTAAAGACTTACTGATTAGTCCGCAGTTGGGAGAAAAATACTTTTATCAAAAATTAATTGACGGCGATCTTTCATCTAATAATGGCGGCTGGCAATGGAGCGCTTCCAGTGGTATGGATCCGAAGCCAGTAAGGATTTTTAACCCAGCAAGTCAAGCCCAAAAATTCGACCCAGAAGGCGAATACATCCGGGAATGGTTGCCAGAATTAAGGTCTGTAGATACAGAATTCCTGCTGAATGGCAATATCTCCGAGCAGGAGCGCGATGCTCTTGGCTACCCGATGCCAATTGTGGATCATAAAATCCAGCAACGGCAGTTCAAAGCGCTGTACCAACAACAAGCAAATTAATAAAATATGGCTGTGAGAATTCTATAATCAATTGAGCCGCGCGAAGCGAGGAAATAGGTGAAGGTTTTAGTTGTCGGTAATGGAGGTCGCGAACACGCGATTACTTGGAAACTGCTGCAATCACAGTCAATTGAGCAAGTTGTCTGTGTTCCTGGCAATGGTGGTACAGCAAGTTTAGAGCGCTGCCAAAATCTGCCTTTAAGCATTAATGACTTCGAGGGTATTGGTAAATTTGCTCTCGAGAATTTTATTTCTCTCGTTGTAGTTGGTCCAGAACTACCGCTAGCGATGGGAATTACCGACTACCTCCAAAGCAAAGGTCTGCTGGTATTTGGTCCTACAAGAGCAGGAGCGTTAATTGAGGCGAGTAAGGCTTGGGCAAAAGCGCTGATGCAAGAAGCCTCAGTTGAGACAGCCCAAGCCGCCGTATTTACCGAAGCAGCACCAGCAAAGGCTTATGTAGAGGCAGGAAAAATCCCCATTGTTGTGAAAGCTGATGGCTTGGCAGCAGGTAAAGGTGTAACAGTTGCCCAAAGCATTGCTGAAGCTCATAGCGCTATTGACGCTATCTTTGCAGGTGAGTTTGGTAATGCTGGTAAATTTGTCTTGATTGAAGAATGCTTAACCGGGCAAGAAGTTTCCGTTTTAGCTTTGACAGATGGCTTGACAATTCGCCCTTTATTACCTGCTCAAGATCACAAGCGAATTGGTGAGGGTGATACAGGTGAAAATACTGGCGGCATGGGGGTTTATGCACCCGCGCCTTTAGTTACACCAGCTTTGATGCAAAGAATTGAGACTGAAGTTTTACAAAAAACACTTGCTACGCTACAAAAACGCGGTATTGACTACCGAGGCGTACTTTATGCGGGGTTAATGATTACGCCAGAAGGCGACTTCAAGGTTTTGGAATTCAATTGTCGGTTTGGCGATCCTGAAACTCAAGTTATTCTGCCACTACTAGAAACGCCTTTAGGAGACTTAATGCTTGCTTGTGCCAGAGGGCGCTTATCAGAATTACCGCCCCTGAGTTGGAAGACTGGTGCTGCTTGTTGTGTTGTTGCTGCTGCTGGTGGTTATCCCAGAGCTTATCAAAAAGGGCAAACTATTGAGGGAATTGAGTTAGCCCAAGCACTAGGAGCAAGTGTATTTCACGCTGGCACACAGCTAATAGAGACGAAAAGCAGAACTCAAGAGGATTCCCTAGTACCCAGTCCCCAACCCCTAGCCCCTTCTCTAGTAACAGATGGGGGGCGCGTTTTGGGTGTTACGGGAACAGGAGAAAATTTTGAGAGCGCGATCGCTCTTGCCTACGCTGGTATCGCTCAAATAAAATTTGACTCAATGTACTATCGACGGGATATCGGTCATTCAGTTTTAAGTGTTAAGTTGTAAGTATTGAATTGAAATAGTCCTTAATAGTTACAAGTTTTGGGTGCATAAAAAGTCAACTAGCGATTAATCACTTGGGACTAACAGGGTAACTCAATCAAAACTTTCTAAAATGCTAGTTCTAAAAACAATTCGAGAAGTAATTGCGCGTTGGTGGAGTGAATTTACACTCCAGACAAAACTCATGGCTGCTGCTACCTTGGTAGTTTCTTTAATCATGAGTGGTCTTACCTTCTGGGCTGTGAATACGATTCAACAAGATGCGCGGTTAAATGACACTCGCTTCGGTAGCGATTTAGGACTTTTGCTTGCCTCCAACGTTGCACCGTTGATTGCCGAAGATAATCTTACTGAAGTTGCTCAGTTCTCCCAACGCTTCTATGGCAGCACTTCTAGTGTGCGCTATATGCTTTATGCCGATGAATCCGGAAAAATCTTTTTTGGGTTGCCTTTTTGGGAATCAGAGGTACAAAATTCCCTGACAATTGAGCGACGTATCCAACTCCCAGATAATTATGCTGCCAATGCCGAATTACCTATGGTGCGGCAGCACTTATCACCGGATGGAGAAGTCACGGATGTTTTTGTTCCCCTAACTCATGACGGCAGATATTTAGGTGTGTTAGCGATCGGCATTAACCCTAACCCGATTGTAGTCACGTCCTCAAATTTAACGCGGGATGTGACAATTGCTGTTTTTGTCTCGATCTGGGTGATGGTGATTTTAGGAGCAGTATTTAACGCTTTGATGATTACTAAGCCGATTAAAGAATTACTGCTAGGTGTTAAAAATATTGCTGCTGGAAATTTTAAGCAACGGGTTGATTTGCCATTACGTGGTGAATTGGGCGAGTTAATTTTTAGCTTCAATGAAATGGCAGAGCGGCTAGAAAGCTATGAAGAGCAAAATATTGAGGAATTAACAGCCGAAAAAGCAAAGCTAGAAACATTAGTTTCGACAATTGCCGATGGAGCCGTGCTGCTCGACACTAATATGCAAGTTATTTTAGTTAACCCCACAGCACGGCGAATTTTTGGTTGGGACGGTGATGTGGTGGGAGCTAATGTTTTGCATCACCTACCGCAGAGTGTACAGGTAGAGTTGACGCGCCCCTTGTACCAAATAACAGCAGGCGATCGCGATAGTGCTGAATTCCGTATTGCCTTAACTCAGCCAACTAACCGCACTATCCGGATTCTTTTGACTACGGTTCTCGACCAATATAGAGTCAGTATCAAAGGGATTGCGATGACTGTCCAAGATATCACCCGCGAAGTAGAACTCAACGAAGCTAAAGGTCAATTTATTAGTAATGTCTCTCACGAACTGAGAACGCCGTTATTTAATATCAAATCTTTTATTGAAACTTTGCATGATTATGGAGAAGACCTCAGCGAAGTTGAACGCCGCGAGTTCTTAGCAACCGCAAATCATGAAACAGATCGCCTGACTCGCTTAGTTAACGATGTTTTAGATTTATCGCGACTAGAATCTTGTCGCATCTACCATTTTGACGGGGTGGACTTAGCGCAGGCGATCGAGCAAACGCTACGCACTTATCAGTTAAATGCTAAAGATAAATGCATTGAATTAATTCAAGAAGTTGCCCCAAATTTGCCGCCAGTTTTAGGTCATTACGATCTGCTGGTGCAAGTATTCTCAAATTTAGTCGGTAATGCGCTTAAGTTTACTAAGCCGGGTGGAAAAGTGGCGATCCGTGCTTATCAAATAGAAAGAAATAAGATCAACAATACAGCAACCCTCAATCCTCACCATTCACCTGCTCAAGTACGGATTGAAATTTCTGATACTGGAATTGGCATCGATCCAGAAGACCAACAAGCAATTTTTGATCGCTTCTTCCGTGTAGAAAACAGAGTTCACACTTTAGAAGGTACAGGTCTTGGTCTATCGATTGTCAGAAATATTATCGATAAGCATCACAGCACAGTTCATTTAGTTAGTGAAGTAAGTGTTGGCACAACTTTCTGGTTTGATTTAGCCGTCTTTCAAGAAGACACACGATTAATTGAGAATCCCCAAGTTGAAGTAGCAGTGGCTACTGGAGAATAGGGTAATGTTTTGCTAATTAGCACAGATTACCTCCATAGCACGACTAAAAAACTTACGAACAATAAACCTAGTAACAGCAGCCAGGTTTGATTACGTTTTACCCAGTTTGTTACAGCTGAGGAAAGGTTTTTCGTGGTCTTAGAGTGCTGATTATCCAACTGAAGAATATTTTGGTAGAGCGTACATTCTCTAGCATGAGGGCGTTGCGGAAGAGTACAGCTATCATCTGCCTCGTAACTACAGCTTTCGCACAAAGCAGCTGATCCAGTAGCACGATGTAAAGGAATGCCCGGATGTCCATAAGCTTTTAAAGGTAGGCGGCAATAAGGACAAGTAACCGCTTGCGTATCAATAGATTGATGACAACGGGGACAATTTGGCATTTGTAGGAATATCAGCACTAAGAATGAAGTTTTCTGACCGCGCTTATGCGGTGAACGCTCTTCCTCCGGCTTTTCATCGGCGGAGTACCGTTCACTTGATACTCAGATGACTCAATAATTTGATAAGTATTGCCTAGTTGCTGGGCAAACTGTTGTTCAATTGTCTCCAGCGCCTCAAGTGGAATAGATTTCCACTGTTCGCGGCTAGCCCAACGAATTATCAGGATAACTTCTGTTGGTTCGTTAGGGTTAAGCCAAATTTCTTTATCGAGAAAACCAGGATAACCAGCAAGCGCCTGTGTCCAAATTTTTGCATCTTTTAGCAGAAAATTTTCCTGGACTTCGGGGGCAACTTTAAATTTGAGCAACTCAATAATCACTGTCTAAAGACCGTAGGTAAAAGCCTCAAATTTGCCAAAATAGAACTATAGGCGTTTAGAGTTCACATTCCCAGCATAGCTTTATTCCTTATGTTGGGGAACAAAGCTGAATTCGCTACACATAGCAAATCACAGAATAAAAGTTGCGTGTACCGTTTCTAATTAAGTTTAACTAAGTAACTGGAAGGCAGAATGGACAATAATAACTGGATTAAACAGCTAATGATGCTTGGTGTAGGGACAACATCGTTGGTAGCAGAAAAACTGCGGGAAGTAGGTGATGAATTGGTCAAGGATGGCAAACTCAATCCAGAGCAAGCTAAAGCTTTTATGGATGACATGATGCAGCAGTTAAAGGCGGAGCAAGGTAACTTTGATGTGCAATTGCAACGGCAAATGCGGAATATGTTGCAAGATTTGGGTGTACCTCGCCAGTCAGAAATGGATGAGCTACGGGGGCGGATTGACCGCCTAGAGCGTCAAATTCGAGACTTGGAAAATAAGCTCTGGCGTTAAATGTATCTATGTGCCTGATTACGCCAAGAGGGTATAAATATAGTCTTTAAGTTGGGGTTGGCAGTTTTTGCTCACATAAGTAGCAAATTAATTTGACTTCCTGCAAAGGATTAATGATTAAGTAGCTACTATGTTAAGTAGTTCATACCATTTGACGATCGCCATTATTCGCGCTCCAATGGTAAATTGATAAGAACTGATGGAGGACTGATTTTGAAGGAAATTTTCATCAGCATCTCGGTTGTGCTGGTTTGTGTTTTGACGATTCTGTTGAGTCAATTTACTAGTCAACCTGCGGCAATCGCAGATGAATTGAATCAAAATCAACCACAGATCGCTACGCTAAGTGAAATTGATAATTTGATTACCAGCAAGGATACTATGGCTGATACCGATATTGTGACTACAGATTCTGGGTTGAAGTACAAAGAATTACAGGAAGGTACTGGTGCAACTCCCCAAAAAGGGCAAACAGTTGTAGTTCACTACACAGGTACTTTAGAAGATAAGACTAAGTTTGATAGTTCACGCGATCGCAATCAGCCTTTCAAGTTTAAATTAGGCGAAGGACAAGTAATCAAAGGCTGGGATGAAGGACTCAGCACGATGAAAGTTGGCGGACGGCGAGAGTTAATTATTCCCCCAGAGTTAGGTTATGGCGCAAGAGGTGCTGGTGGTGTGATTCCACCCAACTCAACGTTGATTTTTGATGTTGAATTACTGAAAATTGGCTAAGAAGAGAAGTTAGGAAACTCCATAATAGTAAAGAAGCCTTACCTATAAACGTAGGGCTTTTTCCCTTTCCCTAATCCCTAACCCCTGTTTTGGTCACTAGCGATGCGGAGAAGCAAGATTACGAAAGCGAGTAAACTGCGGATCGAACAGTAGCTTTTCAGTTCCTGTAGGACCATTACGGTGTTTAGTAATAATTACTTCCGCGATGCCGCGATCAGGTGTGTCGCTGTTATAATATTCATCTCTGTAAATCATCATCACTAAATCCGCGTCTTGTTCAATACTTCCACTCTCCCTCAAATCTGACATCATTGGTCGCTTGTTGGTGCGGGCTTCAACGCCGCGACTTAGCTGAGATAAAGCAATAACTGGAACATTAAGTTCACGCGCTAATCCTTTAAGCGATCGCGTAATTTTTGATAATTCTTGCACCCGGTTATCGCCGCTACCTTCCATTAGTTGCAAGTAATCGATCAAAATTAACCCCATGCCGCCGTGTTCAGCCTGGAGACGACGCGCTTGCGATCGCATTTCCATTACCGTTATGTTAGCGGTGTCGTCGATAAATATTGGCAGTTCTGAAAGTAAGCCAATAGCTTGAGCCAGAGGTTCCCACTGAGTTTGGCTTAAGCGCCCAGAGCGCAGATAGGTACTTTCAATACTAGCTTCACTAGCAAGTAATCGCTGTACTAGCTGCTCTTTTGACATCTCTAGGCTAAAAATTGCCACTGGTAATTTATAAGCAGCAGCGATATTCCGCGCAATATTAAGGCAAATTGCTGTTTTGCCCATTGATGGTCTACCAGCGACAATAATTAAGTCAGAACGCTGGAATCCACCTGTTTTGGCATCTAAATCATAAAAACCAGAAAGTAGACCAGGTAAAGCTTGACCTTGATGATGAGTTTCAATGTCTTGGAAAGTATGCGTAAGCGTATCTGAAAGGGGAATTAGACCTTGCTGCGGACGCTCTTGAGTAATACTGAAAACCTTTTGCTCTGCCCGATCAAGAACAACTGGCAACTCTGTTTCTGTTTCGTAACCAAGTTGGACAATTTCGTTACCAGATTTAATTAACTGGCGACGTAGATACTTATCCATTACCAGCGCCGCTAATGCGTCAATATTAACTGCTGACACAGTGCGATCTACTAGCTGCGCTAGCTTGCTTTTGCCACCAATACGTGCTAGTAAGTCGTGGTCAAGTAGCCAAGCAGTAACATTAAGTAAATCTGTCGGCTTACCTTGATTATGCAGCTTAATTGCCGCTTGATAGATGTCTTTGTGAGCGCTGATGTAAAAAGCTTCTGGAACCAGGCGATCGCTAACTCGTCCAAGTGCTTCTGGATCTAGCAAAATACCGCCCAATATTGCTTCTTCCACCTCAATATTTTGGGGTGGCAGGCGATCGCTAGCATTATCTTGAAAACTAAGTTGTTGCATACAGCAGTTAAAGAGGGGAAGATGGGGAAATCGGGGTTGCCGTTGGCAGCAGAGTAAATCAGGATAAATTATTCCTAGCTTTATAGCCCCTTGCCCCTTGCCCCTATAGATAACTATTCAGCGACTACTTGAATGTCTACTACAGCCGTAACTTCAGGATGAAGTTTGATTTGGGCTTTGTAAGTACCTGTTTTGCTGATGTCAGGTAAAGTAATGCCGCGCCGATCTACTTCTTGATTAATTGCTTGCTGAACCAAAGCTGCAACTTCGCGATCGGTGACAGTACCAAAAATCGCATCTTCTTCCCCAACCTGCTTGGCTATTGTGAACTGCCCAACATTTTCCAAAGCAGTTTTAAGTTCTTGAGCTTGTTGCTTTAGTTCTAATTGACGCTGACGCTCTTGCTCTCTACGGCGTTCGACTTGCTTAAGAATACCAGGGGTTGCATGAACTGCCATTTTTTGAGGAATTAGGTAATTGCGAGCATAACCAGGAGCAACTTCAACCAAGTCTCCCGATCTTCCTAACTTGCTAACATCCTGATTCAAAACTAATTGTACACGTTTCGCCATTGTCTTTCCTGTGAAATTCTTGATTGCTTGAGTTTAAGAAGGTATTTGGTAGCTACTTGTAGAACCATGCTTCTAAACTCTCTGATTGGGTCTACCAATGCATTCAACTGAGGTAGAACATCTGATCCTAACTGAAAGACAGGAGCGATCGCAACCATTATCCTGTGAAAAAGAAGCATTAGTAAGAGGGAATGGTCAAAACTAGTTGCGAATTAAGCTTAAGTTACCCAGCTGTTATAGCAATCCCATCTGAGTTGTGAAAGTTATTTTTTAACGTAGACGCAAAGCGG
>ERZ501023.37-NODE-37-length-47496-cov-6.718598_pt1 | contig 47496 bp, 48 predicted proteins | sample MGYA00248839_ERZ501023 | MGnify/ENA primary metagenome ERZ501023 (study PRJEB25958, sample SAMN03398596) | human skin metagenome | study: EMG produced TPA metagenomics assembly of the Human Skin Microbiome Metagenome (human skin metagenome) data set.
ATATATTATATTTGCTTGATTTGTACAAATAATTTTTATTCCCTTCATCTTAAAGTTTATTTAAAACAATATCTAATTAACAAAACCATGATTAATTTAAGTATTTAGTATCTAATACTAGGTAAGAATACAATATCTATAACTTCGCCTAAGCCTAAACCTAACCCAGCTAATAAAGTTAAAAGCAAAAGTGTGTTTATTTTACTAAAGCCAGCAAAACGCATTTCGATGTCAGAAAAAAATGTAGTTAATAAGAGTATAAAAACGAGAAATATTAATATCGATCCATTAGTTGTTGCTAAAGCAATTGATACACTTACAATTAAACTTAGAATTAAAACTGCGCCCAAGCCTTGAGAACCAAATTTAACTAAAGGCTCAAACCAAAGCCTACTTTTCCAAGTAGCTGCTAAGGCTACAACTGCCACAAAAGCCCCAACTAACCAAACAATGTGATGAGCAGATAAATACCAGCCTAGAAGAGCATAAGCTAATAAAAGTAATGATAGAGGTAGCCAGGGAATTGTACTGATATTAATATTCATACTTAAGTCCTTGACCTTGCTGTTAAAAACAGCCAAATAATTATTAACAGAAGAGTTTAACTAAATTATAGACTAAGGCTTTTGGGCTTGAGGTTGCTAATATATATATATATATTTATCGTGTTTGTAGCACTTTGAGAAAATAAATGCCTCGTAGGACAGATAAAGTGAGAGATAGTTATTAGATTTAGTGTAGAATAAATGTTTTTTTGGTTCAAAATAGTAGCTTACTAACGTAGGTAGATTTAAATTTTTAAACTTTTTATTAACATTAACAACTCAACATCGTTGTCTTAATAGAGAGGTTTCATGAATCCTGAGTCATCAGTATCAGCAGCATGGGATAAGATTCAGGGGATGATCGACAGTTTCATCGTCCTGTTGCCAAACATTGTATTGGCATTGATTGTCTTTGCGGTGTTTTTTTTCGCCGCCAGGTGGCTCAAGTGGGTGGTCAAACGCCTTACCCGCAAACATCAACAAGCTCGCAGTCTGGGGATGGTGCTAGGACGTTTAGCTCAAGGGACTGTTATTCTCGTTGGTCTATTTGTTGCCTTATCCATTGTTATACCAACGTTTAAAGCAGGAGATTTAGTTCAACTGTTGGGTATTAGTGGTGTAGCAATTGGTTTCGCCTTCCGCGATATCCTCCAAAACTTCCTATCTGGTATTTTAATTCTCTTAACTGAACCGTTCCGGATCGATGACCAAATTATCTTCAAAAACTTTGAGGGAACAGTTGAAAATATCCAGACACGCGCTACCACAATCAGAACCTACGATGGTCGTCGCATTGTTATTCCCAACTCAGAGCTTTTTACTAATTCAGTGACTGTTAACACTGCTTTTGATAACCGCCGCCTAGAGTACGATGTCGGCATCGGCTATGGCGATGATCTTGAGGAGGCAAAGGAGTTAATTCTGGAAGCGATGCATAGTTTAGACGTAGTATTGAAAGATCCTGCTCCCGATGTACTGGTAATGGAACTTGCAGAAAGTAGCGTGAACATTCGCGCCCGATGGTGGATTAAACCGCCACGACGTGCGGATGATCTCTACTCACGGGATCAAGTTCTGGCTGCAATTAAGAATAAGTTGACTGCTAACGGAATTGATATGCCCTTCCCAACCCGGCAGATCCTCTTCCACGACCAAACCGAGGAGACAGACGGCGATCGCGCGAACCAGCGTGAAGGATGGCCAGCAGGCAAAAAAGAAGTACCACCGCGCAGTATCAGTAGTTCACTGAGGCGGCTTGCGGAAATGCGTTCGCGTAGCGTGCGCGAAGCGCATTCGCAAAGAAACGGCAGTGAGGAAGACGATAACGGCGATCGCACTCAAAAAGCGCACGACTCTCAATGAAAAACATCAAGTTGAGTAAACTTTGGGATTCGCTCCACTCTAGCTACTGGTTTGTGCCGACAATCATGGCGATAAGTGCGATCGCGCTAGCGGTGACGATGTTGACACTTGACAGAACAGGCGCGTCTAAAGCAATTGCCAAATTGGGCTGGATCTACACTGGCGGAGCGGATGGAGCGCGATCGCTGCTTTCAAGTGTTGCTGGTTCAATAATTTCTGTTGCCGCTACATCCTTCTCGATCACAATCGTGGCACTTCAGCTTGCTGCTTCAAATTTCGGTCCTCGCATACTGCGTAACTTTATGCGGGATACTGGGAATCAAGTTGTCCTTGGCACATTCATCGGCACGTTCAGCTACTGCTTGCTTGTACTGCGAACTATTCATGGCGAGGGAGATGGCTATAGCGTGTTTGTGCCGCAGCTTGCGGTTACGGTTGGTATTGTGCTAGCACTTGCCAGTATCGGTGTGCTAATTTACTTTATCCATCATGCGGCAACCATAATTCAGGCATCGCACGTAATCTCTGAAATTAGTGCCGATCTAAACGATGCTATTGATCGGCTATTTCCCGAAAAAATCGGACACGGTGCGTCCCAGCACAAACGGTCTTTTGGGGAAATTCCAGCGAATTTTGACGCGGAAGCTTGCCCAATTAAAGCAACTAACAGTGGTTATATCCAAGCAATTGATGACGAAAAATTAATGAAGCTTGCTTGTCAGCAAAACCTCCTGTTACGCCTTAAGTCTCGACCAGGAAAGTTTGTTGTCAAGGGTAGCGATTTAGTGATGGTTTTTCCTGAGAAACTCGTGAATCCGAAACTTACTACTCAGATCAATAATACTTTTATTTTGGGCAATGAACGTACTGATCAGCAGGATGTTGAGTTCCCGATTAAGCAGTTGGTTGAGATTGCCCTTCGTGCTATTTCTCCTGCTGTTAATGATCCGTTCACGGCAATTCGGTGTATTGATCGCCTGGGCGCTGGACTCTCCCACCTAGCCCGAAAAGATTTTCCCTCCCCGTACCGCTACGATCGCGATCACAACCTGCGCCTGATTGCTGATCCAGTGACATTTGCCGGGCTAACAGATGCCGCTTTTAACTCTATACGCCAGTACAGCACCTCGGATATAGCAGTGACAATCCGGTTATTGGAGGCAATAGAGGCGATCGCACCTCACACTCGTAACCAGAAAGACCGTGCGGCATTGCTGCGTCATGCTGATATGATTAGGCGCAATAGCCAAGAGGGACTATCGGAGGAGTTGGACAAAAAGGATGTTGAAGAGCGATATCAAGCAGCAGTGGGGGTATTAGAGCAGTGCTAACTACGAGTGAGGCTTACTATCTTCAGGAGTTGGTGCTTCGGGTAGATTTTCTTTTGTATCTCCCTGCCATTTATTAAGTACATCCTTGACCAAAACTTCTTTTAGCCAAATTTGGGTAACAATCAGAAGTGGGATAGCCAGAAATAAACCTAAAAACCCGAAAAAGCTAGCGAAAACTACCACTGCTAAGATCGTAAAAGCTGGCAACAAAGACACTTCTTGCTGCATGACTAGAGGAACTAAAACCAGGCTTTCAAACTGCTGAATTACAAGATACATTACTAACACGCCAAGTGCTTTCAAAGGTGAATCCAGCAGGGCAAGCAGTATCGGTGGGATTAAACTTAAGGTTGGTCCCAGATTAGGAATAAACTCTAATAAACCTGCTAGAAGGGCGTTGACTAATGGCAGTCGCACTCGCAGAACTAACAGAGTAATATAGCTGAGGACAGCGATTACCATCATATTAAATAGAGTGCCTTTGATCCAGCCAACCAAAGAAGTTTCACACTCGGAAAGAATTTCATCGACGCGCCGCCGATAAAAGGCGGGAAATGCGGCAATAAAAGTTCGTCGGTATGGTAATGGATTTACTAACAACATAATCGTCAAAACCAAGAACAGTAACAAGCTCACGACAACAGCAAGCGAGTTACTAATCAAGGCAAAAAAGTTACCCAGCAGCCGCGCTATCCAAGATTGAAGTTGCTGAGTGAAAGCAGTAATGCCTCGGTTATCCTCTAAAAGTTGTGATGGAATCACACCTTGTAACCAAGTAGCCCACCCTCGTAGCCGTTCTGTTGCTTCCGGTAAAAGAGCTACAAATTCTTGTAATTGCTGAACAATGCGTGGTACAACTAACGCAAAGAAGCCAACAAAGAGAACCAGTAAGAGAATAACTGTGATCGCGATCGCAATGCCGCGTTTAATGCGATATCGCTGAAGTAATCGCACAACTCTATTTAAAATTGTTGCTAAGACTACTGCTGCAAATACCAGCAAAACAACTTGTCGGATTTGCCACAAAATATAAAGAGATACGACAAGGGCGAAAAAACCAATCCATTGCCCTATGCTCACAATCATGCCTCCATCTTCTGGTCATTCTAGTTATGTAAGTCTCTGGTTGCCACAGCGCTGAGAGATTACTGGATTGTAGTACATCAGTTCATCTCTTTAAGAGCAAATCGCTGAATTCTTATAAAGATGTTTAGGAGAAAAAATTAACTACTAAATGTATTTGGGCTAAAATTACTAAGAGGCAAGAGGTAAATTCGGGCGATTACTTTTGATATTGAAGTCACTAACCTAGCTTTAAGTAATTACTCTCTACTAAACATAATTGCTACTTTTTCCCAAGGCTTAACCCAGTTTTAGCCTATATGTATAGTTTAAGCAAAGACGAAAATCGCGCTTCCGCTATCTCACAACTAATCTAAGTTAATTTAAATTCTCAAATCAACATGACTTACGCAAAAACTCTCTCAAACTCTTATTCCTTTGTGTACTTTGTGTTCTTTGCGGTTCGTTTTTCTGTTGCTGGTGCGTAAGTCCTAATCAATTGACATAGGAGCCGTTGTTATGCTTAATCTTCTGATTACCTGGTTAGTTACCACTATCAGTTTTTTGATTATTTCTAAAATTCCGATAGGTATTGAAATTGATAGTTTTAAAAAAGCAGCAATTTCCGCAGCAGTTTTTGGAATTTTGAATGCTTTACTCCGACCACTTCTGGGTATTTTAACCTTCCCAATCGTTTTGTTGACATTTGGTTTATTCGCATTTGTCTTGAACGCAATTATCTTTGGAATAGCCGCTTATTTAGTAGAAGGATTTAGGTTACGCTGGGGTTTTTGGAGCGCTTTAATTGGCTCTATAGCACTGGGAATTGTCAATTCTTTACTATTCCATCTGCTGGCAAGCCTGAGATTGTAGCAATTAAAATTGTCTGCTTCTGTTGCTACTTGACTAACAAAACAGAGTAAGGCTGGAATGAAAAATAGGAGGGAAGCGGAGCTTGGTTTAAGCTGATGAAGTCAATAGCAGGTTATCGAGCATTATTGCTAGAATCATAAGCCTGATATTTAATGTTTCAGGAATCCAAGAGGCGATCACTTCCCTAAATAACTTAAACGTATCTAGGCGATGCCTGCAGCGGGCTAACGCTCGTTTGCGTCATGGTCGAAGAGCATAGACTCGCTACCGCTAAACGCTGCGCTACACCCCTACGGGATCGCTCTCGCTACGTGAACGCTAACGCCTACGCACCTCAGCTTTTCAGCTTTAATCCTTGCCGGAAAATCCACTGCATTGCACCAGGAAATATATTGTAAGCTGCCTTAGAGACACCTGCCGAGCCTACCATAATCTCAGCACGTTGATTTTTAACTCCATCCCAAATTGCTTTGGCGACATCTTCCGGCTTTTCTACTACAGGCGTACTAATTACTGTTTCTAGCTGTTGTCGCCGCGTTTGAGTTTCATCTTCGTCTTTGCCTCTAAAGATTGCCCGTTCCATTAAACTACTTTTAATCACATTCGGATAAATTCCACAAACATGAATACCTTTTGGTTTTAATTCCGAGTGCAGCGATTCTGTCAATCCAGTAACGGCAAACTTGCTAGTACAGTAGGGAACTAAATAAGGTGCTGGCACTTTACCGGCAATCGAACTTAAATTAACGATTGTTCCACTTCCTCGTTCTAGAAAATGCGGCAATAGCGTATGAATCGTGTGGATATAACCCCATAAATTGAGGTCTATAGCTTGATGCCAATCTGCAAGCGAGAATTGCTCGGCTGGTCCGGAGATATATATACCTGCGTTGTTAATTAAAACATCTATAGCGCCAAAACGCGCGATCGCTTTATCTACCAAATTCTTCACTTGGTCAGCATCCCTAACATCAGTAGAAACACTGATCGCTGCACGACCAAGGTTTTGTACTTCTTGCTCTACCTCTGCTAAAAGTTGATCTCGACGAGCTGCAAGTACGATGTCATAACCTTTTTGAGCAAACAAAAGAGCGGTTGCTTTGCCAATGCCTTGAGATGCACCCGTAATTAAAACTGTGGGAGACATATTTAAACTAAAGCTGTATCAATAATATCTATAAGCTTGATTGCGTTAAATCTCTACCTCTCTCCCTTGGCAGAATTATCGCAATCCTGAAGAGGCATTGCACTTATGTATAAATCAATATCGAATTCAGCAAAGGTATATATAGAAAAACTGCTAATTTTTACATTTTTAATTCAGATCATACCTTGTAGTTCTAATGAGTATCCCTACCTTTGTCCTTGCCTCTGCTTCCCCGGCGCGTCGCCGTCTCCTGCAAAATGCGGGAATTGAACCGATAGTTCGCGTTAGTGATTTTGATGAGTCCCAAATCCGGCTAACTGATCCAGAAGCGCTCGTCCAAACTTTAGCGCAGCGTAAAGCTGAGACAGTTGCTGCTCAATTACAATCCGGTTTGGTATTGGGTTGTGATTCAGTTCTATTTGTCAACGGCGAAATTTATGGCAAACCAGCTAATGCAGATCAGGCGATCGCTCGTTGGCATAAAATGAGTGGTCAAGTCGGCGATCTTTACACTGGTCATGCCTTAATTGATGTATCTGCTCACCGCACCTTAGTACGTTGCCAAATCACACGGGTTTACTTTGCTTCCTTAAGCGATCGCGAAATTAAAGCTTATGTTGCTACTGGTGAACCCTTGAAGTGTGCAGGCTGTTTTGCCTTAGAAGGGCGTGGCGGTCTATTTGTAGAAAAAATTGAGGGTTGCCATACCAATGTAATTGGTCTTAGTTTACCTTTATTACGCCAAATGCTACACCAGCTAGGCTACGATGTCATTCACTTCTGGTAGCTTCCGGTTCCCCCTTAAAAACAGGGAAGCCACAGGCGGCTACGCCATTAATATAACTAGGGGGCTAGGGGGATTTAAACTTAAGTACACGCAATTACTAATTAATTGGGCAGAATTGATCAACTTTTAACACTGCTTCCCCATGATCTGGAATCCAAGCTATCCACTCATCCTCGGAGGTTTGACACAATAGCAGCGCTTCGTCAAAACTGAAAGAGCTAGGCGTTTCTAAAAGCTTCACCCAAGTATCAGCCTTAAATTGGGGTTGAAACTGGTTTATATAAAGCTTCGACCAATCCAAATTGCTTTTAAAAACATCATTATTTAGCTTGTAAGATCCCAGTTGCATAGTTTTATCCTCCTCTTTGGATGCAGCAAACAACTCTTCGCTTCAAGTCGCATAGCTGCATGGGCTATTTTAAAATAAATTCTGTAACCATTGTTACAGATATTCAGTCTTTTTTAGCAACTATCTGTCGTGTAACTTAACAAAAAACCAGTTCGCCAACTTATGTCTAAAAAACGTAGTAGCTGTAATCTAATTAGATAAGAGAGCAAATCACTCGTATCCTTGCCATGTCATCCACTTCTACCCCCTCACTGCGATCGCAACAACACCCTTTAATCCGTCAGTTAGCTGATTGCATTGAAGGCGCTTGGCATCATCATCTTGACCTTTCACCCTACCAATTGCCTGCTGATTTGGGTTATGTAGAAGGCAGACTAGAAGGCGAAAAACTGACAATTGAAAACCGTTGTTACCAAACACCCCAGTTTCGGAAACTGCACCTGGAACTTGCAAAAGTTGGCACGACGCTGGATATTTTGCATTGTGTGATGTTTCCGCGCCCTGAATACGCTTTACCAATGTTTGGCTGCGACTTAGTAGGAGGACGAGGACAAATTAGTGCCGCGATCGCCGATCTTTCGCCTCTAGCCAGCGATCGCACCCTATTAGATGACTATACAGTTGCACTTGAGGCACTACCAGTTCTCAACTTTGGTTCGCCTCGTGAATTACCTGCGTGGGGAGATATCTTTTCTCAATTTTGCCTGTTTATTCGTCCTGGTTCCCCAGAAGAAGAAGCAATGTTTCTTAAGCGGGTGCAGGAGTTTTTAGAAATTCATTGTAGCAAGGCGATCGCGGCTGCACCTGTATCAGATCAACAACAGACTGAAATTTTGGCAAGTCAACGCTACTACTGCACCAAACAGCAGCAAAATGATAAAACTCGTCGCGTACTAGAAAAAGCTTTTGGTTCTGATTGGGCGGAGAATTATCTGACTACAGTTTTATTCGATCTCCCAGATTAAAGGAGGACTACATACCAAAAGCTATTAATTTAGACTATGGCATATGATATTCCAATTACTCGATTTCTTTACGAAAACTCAGTTTCCCATAGAGGGTATCTGATTATTCCGTTTATTAGCAAAATTGCAGTAGATCATATCTATTCTTATAGATTACTATCCCAATTAGGACATAAAGGACAATTTCATAACGTAGAAAATCCTGCTAGTCTTTACTCTAGTAGTATTTTTAATATTATTGAGATAGCAAAAGAACATCTTGAAAAATATGCAAAATCATCAAATATTGATTATTTCAAGTGTCGTTATACTTATCATTATAATTTAATTGTTATTCATCAAGAAAGAGGTAAATGTTTTTACGATCATTATCCTCCTGATAAACTTAACAATATTGCTGCTCCTAAATTATTTACATCTGAACTTGATTGTATAAATTGGGTTAAAAAAGGACTTGACCGAAATTATAGTAGTCCTAAATGATTCGTAAAACCCTCTCTTTCTTCCTTCCTTGGCGCTTTAACGGGCTGATGCCCTTCGCTTCGCTCCGGCGGCTTGGTGGTTCGTTAAAAAATAACTTTCACAACTCAGATGGGATTGCTATATGTTGAGCTTGATTAAATTTAAACTTAATTTATTTATATTATGATGATCGTAATTACAGGCGTTAGTCAGGGCTTAGGTCTTGCCATGACTGAGCATTTTATTGAGTTGGGACACACTGTGATTGGCTGTACTCGTAGTTCAACAGCTGTAGAGAAATTAGCCCATAAGTTTGATAAACTTCACAGTTTTATAGCCGTAGATGTAAGTAATGAGCAGCAAGTTCAGGCTTGGGCAGAACATATACTTACTAAATATGCACCACCGAATTTAATTATTAATAATGCAGCTGTAATTAATCAACCCGCACCACTCTGGGAAGTTCCTAGTGAAGAATTTTCATATTTAATTGATGTAAATATCAAAGGCGTGGCTAATATTATTCGCTCCTTTGTTCCGGCAATGATTACTAAAAGAAGTGGTGTTATTGTTAACTTTAGTTCCGGTTGGGGGCGCTCTACATCTCCTGATGTTGCACCTTATTGTGCTTCTAAGTGGGCAATTGAAGGACTAACTCAATCTTTAGCGCAAGAATTACCTAATGGCATGGCAGCGATCGCCCTTAATCCAGGTATTATTCACACTCAAATGCTAGAAACTTGCTTTGGCGAATCAGCTGCTGCTTATACCCCGATTCAAAACTGGGTGAAAAAAGCTGTTCCCTTCTTATTGCAGCTGAAATCGTCAGATAATGGGACTTCACTAACAGTCCCTATGTAAAGGTAGCAATGGCATATCAAGTCCGACTTATAAATCAAGCGATCGCTCTTGATCGCACTATTGCCGTACCAGACGATCAATACATCTTAGATATAGCTGAAGAAGCAGGCATCCGTTTACCTTCAGGCTGTAAACAAGGCGATTGTTCTGCTTGTGTAGCAAAACTGGTAAGTGGTGAAGTAGATCAAAGTGAACAAAAGTTTCTCCGCTTAGAAGAACTAGCAGCAGGATACACAGTTACTTGTGTAGCTTACCCGATGTCTGATTGCACACTGCAAACTCATCAAGAAAAAGAATTGTATCAATCATCTCTATATGCCAAGTAACAGCAGCAAGATATTAAGCTAAGGGAAAAGCAGCTGCTAGCATCCAGCCAAAGAACAAAGCACTGCCAAGCGCATAACTCCATACGTCTTTCAACTGAGCGGCAGCATAAGAGAGAATGCCGATAAGTGGTGGAAATAGTGGTAGTAAAAGAAAGATAAAGCTTAGTTGGGGTAACAAGTGCAGCGTTAAGAATAAACCTCCTACTAACACCGTACTTTGTCCTAGCCACCATAGTAAGCGTTTGCCGACTCCAGCGTTTTGTTGTGCCACTCCCGACGCTAGAAACCAAGGAAAACAAGCCAGTGATAGCAAAGGCAAAAGCAAAAGACGCGGCGGAATCAGCCACCATTGCAGCCAGACTAGTTGTGCCATCGCTCCAAAACCAACCCAAAGTAGCCCAAAGAATGCTAGTCCTAATCTCAATGACCGAAGTGTCGGACGTGGTAGGCGAAACAGGATACTTAGCCAGACTATACCTGCGACAAAGAACCAAATTCCTACTGCACCGCCCACCATTAAGCCGCCTAAACTTTGGATTTTACTCACACGACTGAGCAGAGTTAAACTACCAGTTGCTACTAGAGGAGCCACAAGTAAACCTCCCCAGCTGCTTAAAGGACGCAATGGTTTATGAGCGATCGCCGCAGGCGTAGCCAAAGGAATTACCCCCATGATCAACAGCCAGCCAAGTAAATGTAAGCCATACCAAAGCATCCGGCGATCAACATAGCTGCTGGTGTGAGTTCTCCCGAAAGCAGCATCGAGCCATTGCAAAGCCGCTTGGTGGCTAGCATTACGAAACAAAATAGTGATGTGTTCCGCCTTGGGGATAATTACCAGCGATCGCCCTTGTCCAGATCCTAAATTTTGATTGTCTCCACCCGCCGCTATCAACAACCGTTGAGCATTAGCAACAAAGCCTCCTTCCCAACTCCCCGCCTGTAGTTGAAGGTTACGCGGGGTAAAGCGCGTTACTTGCGCTCCTGTAGGGGAGACGGCAACAGTAGCAGCAAAGGAGTCTGGATTGCGGATAGCGGCTGACATCACCGCACCACTGCCCATAGAATGACCCAGCAGCGCTAAACTTGGTTCTACTTCTGGTTGCTCCAAGAGGGCTGTATAAGCAACATCAAGCTCATGAGTAAGCGATCGCCCGAGTGGAGACGCATTCGCTCCATGCCCTCCAAAATCCCAAAGCATCACGGCGTAACCAGCGTGTGCCAGAACGTGAGCATAACCCAACATCAATTGCTTGGAACCCGCAAATCCATGTGCTACAAGCACACCTGGTAAATTTTCCCTACCTTGGGGCGCAACATACAGCATCGGTACTTGATCGCGTTCCAAATGCCGCATAACTAGCCCAGTGCGTGCGGCTATTACACCCCACCAGGAAAGCGCAATTAGCAATAGTGCCATCAGCAGTAGAAATAAGCGCTGGCGAGTCATAAGATATTTTGGATTTGAGATTTTCGCTCTTGAAAACTTTACTAGTAGAAAGCCTGGAACATAGCCAAATCTTATAAAATATCATGTTTACTTTGAAGCAATTGAGCAACATCAGCAATCTGATCTTTTTAGACCAAAAGACAATACCAACAAAAATTAGTGGAGCAATATTAATTTGCCAAAAGTCTGCCTAGAGAGCTTTTATTGCTAAAGCTTAAGAGAGAAAATAGGTTTACAGTTAAATATTGTGATGCCGCTAACCATTCAAGGTTAACTTCATGTTAATGTCTGCCAGTTCCGAGTTTGTTGCTTTGTGCCAATCGCAAGTAGCCCTGCTAACCCAAGGACTAGGGGCGGCTTTCAGTGTTGTGTACTTAACAGAAAAACTGGTAGAAGAAGGAACAGAGGAGACTAAGCTAATCCCCTTATTAGCTTACCCAGAAGCAGCAGTGCGGGAAGGCTTAGTAGCTTTAATACCGCAATCTTCTGGCTCCCAGGCGCGGCTACTATCCGAAAGCACTCAAGAAACTGGTGCGGCGGCTTATTTGTCGTCTAAAGATGTAGAAGCGCCAAAACAAGAATCACATTTATTGTCAAGTAGACAAATTGTTTTACCTCTGATGCATGAGGGTGTGTTAATGGGTTTGCTGGTAACAGCCAGGGAAGATAGAGCCTGGAATGAGCAGGAGAAAAGTGAAATTGAACGTATTGCTCAGACATTGGCGATCGCTAGGTTATTAGATCAGCGTCGAGAGTGGTTCGAGCAGCAGCTGAGTCAACAACAGCGCTTACAGGCAAAACAACGCGATTTATTTGATAATCTCTTGCACCAGTTTAGGAATCCCCTAACAGCTTTACTGACATTTGGTAAACTACTTCTAAAGCGCCTCCTCCCTGGAGATGCTAATCGGGCGATCGCAGATAATATTGTCCGAGAAAGCGATCGCTTAACTGAATTACTGCAACAATTTGATCGGGTAATTGAACTCACAACAGACGATTTAGAACCTCAAAAATCGCTACCTCCAGTACCATTTTCTCTAGAAGTTCAACCTACATTATCGTTATTGCCAGACAAGGCAGATATTGAGTTATGCTCAGTAGCTGATGTATTAGAACCATTGTTAGCATCAGCAACAGCGATCGCTCTTGAGCGCAATTTAAATTTACAAGCAGACATTCCTGCTAACTTGCCACTGATTCGAGCTGATGCCAAGTTGTTACGTGAAGTATTAAGTAATCTCCTCGACAACGCTTTAAAGTACACCCCACCTAGCGGACAAATTTACGTTCAAGCCGGAAAACAGCAAGCTAATTTTCAAGGTATTGCGATCAGCGACAACGGATCAGGGATTCCTCCTGAAGATTTAGAGCATATTTTTGAGCGCCATTACCGAGGTGTCCAAGGCAATTCTCAGATTCCTGGTACAGGATTGGGGTTAGCGATCGCTAAAGACCTAATTGAGCAAATGCACGGTAAAATTCAAGTTTTTAGCCCCGCTCAAATGTACACTGGTTGTGTTGCTGGTGGAGCCGGAACCACCTTTATCGTTTGGTTACCAACAGAATAATTAAAGTTGTTACTATCAGCTTATTGGTGCGGCACAGTATACATCCTCATGCCAGCCTCTAATTTTATCTACTAAGCTTAACTCCTGTCCCCTAGTCCCCTAGTCCCCTAGTCCCCTAGTCCCCTAGTCCCCTTGTCTCCTTCCTTGGACAGCACTCACCTGAATCGTTTACGATTATAAACGTTGGGTACTTTAAATCTTTTGACACCCTTGTCTTCTTCAACCAACTATCAGATATCAACAGCTAATCAATCTAATTTTTACTCCCACTTCCAAATTCGTGATGCCCAACAGGCAGATTTAATTAATCTTGCCGAAGTTCTAGCTAATAGCTTTCACTCTCATCAAGGAATTCTCAGCTGGGCTTACCCAATTTTGCGTTTGGGGATTTATGAAGATTTACGTAACCGCCTGCGCTCAACTTCCTCAAACCACATTTGTTTAATTGCTGTACCTGCTGATCACAGTCACCGCCATGCTAGTGATATAGCCGGAACTGTAGAAATGGGATTGCGTTCAACCGATCCTTTTGCTAAACATCGCTTTCGCTATCCCTATATTTCAAATTTGGCAGTTTTCCCAATTTATCGTCGTCGGGGAGTTGCTACACAATTACTGTTGAACTGTGAGCGAGTTGCTTTAACCTGGGGATTTCAAGACCTATACCTTCATGTGCTAGAAAGTAACCATCAGGCACGACAACTCTATTTCAATCTAGGATATCAATTGCACAAGGTAGAACCTAGTTGGAATGCTTTACTATTAGGACGACCTCGACAGCTATTTTTACATAAGCACTTGAGCATTACCTCGGCTTCCTAGATAGGATTGTTACCTGCGAATATCTAGTCATAAAATTGCTTTCATGAAGCTAAATTTATAAAATTAACCCCAGGTTAAAATAATTTAAATCTGGCTTGCTATCATCGTTCACCACATTAAAAGTTTAATTTCAGTGATTGAAATCACAATTTATCTTTTAGTTGGCAGCAAAAAATTCTCAAAGCTGACTAGCTTTATACAAACTTCACAATAGACCGACAAACTTCATCAAGACTTTAAAAGAGTACCACCTTTAGCTGAAATTAGACTTAGTTGATTACAATAAAATATAAGTGTGCGTTAGTAAGCAATAGCTACTTATTCTATTTTTATTAACTTGCAGTCATATTATTAATAGTGGGGGCAAGCAAAAGCCTTTTCTTTTCATCGTCGGCTGTTCGAGTGCAAGGTTACAGGAAACCTATATTTAGTAGGAAAGATGGATAGCGAAAAACAGCAGCGCTACCAAACTGCTCTAGCATTAGCTGATTTCCCCTTTAACAGTATTTCTGTTAACAGTTACTGTGGTAGTGACATTAGAAATCGCAGCAGTAATGAGCATACCTCAGAACTTCTCAGACTGCTACGTAGTGGACAAGTGCTAATGGTAAATAGTCGTCGGCGGAACGGCTTGATCCTTTACAAGCGTTACCATGCTGAGTTTGCCGGACCAGGGGCAGTAGTAGGAAGCTTTTATGACCGAGATTGTGAGTGGGCGTTGCCAGTAGGTAATCTTTCTTTATTATCTCCGGAATCTCATGAAGACCGCCAGAAAGCTTACTTAATTCGGCGACAGTGGATTCGGTTAATGAAACAAATAACCGAAAAACCAGTGCCGCAACAGCGAGTTCAAAAAATTCTTGAGCAATTTGAACAATATTTTGATTCGGAAACTGTTGCTCAACTTCCAGATGAAGCGTTTGCGCGTTTAGTTGGTGTACTACCACAAACAGTGAGGATGGTACGAGGAACTTCTAATAATTTCAACTGGAAAGGCAAAACACTATATTAGGAAATAGTTATAAGTTAGGAATTAAGAATAATTAATTCATCGCTTTTTAAAGAAAAATTCAACACTTAAAAATCATAACTATTTTTCTAGAGCAGCTTGTAAGCGGTTAAGAGTCCGCAAATTTTCCTCGCGGCTACCTACAGTAATCCGCAAGCCGCCGTTAATTTGACGCACAAGAGTACCACTGGCTCGTAATTGCTGATTTATGCTACTTAAGCGATCGCCTTGATCAACACCATCTCGCAACCGTAGGTAAATGAAATTAGCAGCGCTTTGGTAAACTTGTAATTCTGGATGCTGTGCTAAAGCATGAGTTAATTCTGCGCGTTGGGCTAACAACTGCTCAATTGATGATAGTAATAAATCCCGTTGTTGTAGAGCAACCAAGGCAGCCGCTTGCGAAAAGGTAGGGAGATTATAGGGTAAACGGATTTTTTCTAAGGTAGCGATTAACTCAGGAGTTGCGATCGCATATCCTACGCGATGAGCTGCCAAGCGAAATGCTTTAGAAAATGTCCGCAAAACTACCCAATTTGGTCGTTGTAATAATTCACCGACAACAGTTGTTTGACTAAATTCAAAGTAAGCTTCGTCGATTACTACTAAAATATGCTCTGGTAGACTGCGTAGCCATGTCAATTCCTTAGAGGTTAGAGCATTTCCGGTAGGAGAGTTGGGATGAACAACAAAAACTACACGGATAGGAGGATTTTGAGTTTGTTGAATAGCGTCTTTAGCAGCTGCTATGTTGATTTCAAAGTCAGCTTTTCGCTCTACTGTAACTACCGAAATTCCCAATGTCTGAGCTAGAATTTGGTACATAGAAAAAGTAGGATTAGCAACTAATATTGATCCTGATCCTCCTAAACAAGTTGCTATTAATAAAGAGCGAATTAGTTCATCAGAGCCATTACCAACAGAAATATTAGTGGCAGTAATAGAAGCAGTTTGTGAGGATTGATTGACATATAGGGCGATCGCTTCTTTAAGTGCTGCGTGTCCACCATCCGGATAACGATTCGTCTCAATTAGCTGCTGATATGTCCAAGCGAGCTTTTCTTTTAACTCACTGGGTAAATCGTAGGGGCTTTCATTAGTATCTAGTCGATCAATAGCAGTGGAATGAGCTGGCTTGCCAGCATCGCCGCCTGGGTGGGGTGTATAAGCAGTAAGTTGAGCTAAATCTGAGCGAATGAATGGCAGCATTTAAAAACAAAGGCTAAGGATTAGAGGAAAAATCTTTTACTGTCTCTAGTTTCTTATTTTAAGCTTTCAAGGCAACTGACAAAAAACTTGAATTGCCTGCCAAATTTCTGCCATGACATTACCGAGAGCATGATCGCTATTGAGTTCAACCAGCTCAACCCCAGGACGCTGTTGGGCAAAGTCACGACTAACTTGGATGGGGATAACTTCATCTTGGCAACCATGCAAAATTAAAGTCGGCACAGAACGCAATAATTGTGCATCGTTGTATTGAGCAGCATCTACAATAAAGTCATAACTTAAAGGCAGCGAAGACTTTTCGCCATAGTGGTAAACCATCAGATACTGCTGTTTCTGCCATTGTTGCAGTTTTTCTGCTCCTAACTGGGGCAACCAATGATCAAGAAACTTAAATGCTGGTGCTAGCAATATTAAGCGCTCAACTTGTAACTGTTGTGCTAACCAAGCAGCTGTTAATCCACCTAAACTAGAACCAATTAAAGTTACTCCAGTAGTGGGTGTAAATTCTGCTGTTACTTGAGCTATTTGGCGCGTTATTGTCAAGTGGGAGAAATCGCCTTGATTGAGATCGGGGGTTTTTAGTTCAAGATTAATTTCAGCAAAGCGATCGCGTAAATACTTAGCCTTGGCAGAATCAGGACTAGAAGCAAAGCCGTGTAAATAAATAAACTGCAACTTCAATCCAGAATAACATTTCAACTGATCGAACCAGATAACCTCTCGACTCAGCGATTAATTCTAACGGTAAGTTTATGCGACGGCAAATCCTTGAACACTTACTAACAACCTCCGTTGGGTTCGCAGCAACACAGTATTAGGCTATGTGCAAGTCTAAACAAGGTTCTCCATAACAATGATTAACTTCAACAAGCACATGAGAGAGAAATGGAATATGTTTGAGTAGGTTTTTATAATATTCTGGTTGCTGGGGATGATGGGTAACGAGGGAAATTGTAGCTGCTAAATGGTGCTGACTAATGTGCCAAACGTGCAAATCAGTAACACGATTATCAGCATCTTCTTCAATAGCATTCATAATCGCCAACTTTGTTTGTTTATCAATTGACCCATCAAGCAAAATTAAACCAGTTTCACGAATTAATCCATAAGACCATTTTGCAATTACTAATGCACCAACCAAACCCATTACTGCATCCATCCAAATCCAACCCAAAAACTTGCCAGCGAATAAGGCAACAATTGCTAAAATAGAAATTAGTGCATCCGCTAAAACGTGAATATAGGCAGCACGAAGATTGTGATCACGGTGGTGATGGTTATGAGAGTGATTATGATGATGGTCGTGTGAGTAAGCGTGATCATCCTGCAACAATAAAGCACTTGCGAGATTTACTGCTAATCCAATAACCGCAACCCAGATTGCCTCATTGAACTGAATAGCTTGGGGTTGAAAAAGACGAGTAGATGACTCAAGCGCCATAATAAATGCGATTACCGCCAGTGCAACAGCACTAATGAAGCCTCCAAGTACACTGACTTTACCTGTGCCAAAAGTATATTTAGGATTGTTCGCATGACTCCGGGCATATTGATAAGCAAAAACCGTAATGCCAAATGCAGCGACATGGGTTGCCATATGCCAACCATCAGCAAGTAGAGCCATTGAACCATAGATTGCTCCGGCGACGATTTCAGTAACCATTGTTACTGCTGCAAGCAAAAGCACTATTTTGGTGTTTTTCTCTGCTTGATTTTGCTCAACAGAAAAGTTATGAGAATGTTGCCACTGTTCCAGGGTATATATATGCATAAAAAATTACTAAAAAAGAATTGGGCTGGATGGACAATTTCTAGCTTATCAAATCCTCATTGCTGATATGCTTTACCTTCATTTAATTACTAAGTATCCCACTATTAACCTTAAAGTATTGCCCCAACCGATAACCTGAGCATCCTAATTCGTTATTACACGGATTTCCATATATCTACCTTATTCAGAACAGTATCAAGACTTTTTTTGTACGTCTCTTTGTGAATAACAGAATTCTTCTGGATAACAGTCTGTATCAAGATATTATTCGGAAATTTTCTAGATGTTATTCTAGGTCACACCGCCCGAAAAAGTTGCTGGATGAGGTGCGCGATCCAATTCAACTTAAGCATTAATTTTTATAAAACTTAGATAGCTTTATGTTAATTGGATTAAACGCTATATTTTGTTTCATCATGAATGGCATCCACTCATAGATGAGAAGTGTAGAGAGTGCTTTTGACGCATTACGCAGTTAAAGAAAATGTGGCAGCATCATTAAACTACGCGCACCAAAGAAAAGAGACTAACGTTGTCAAAACTGTTGAAGGCAGCCTAGAGAACTTGTTGACTATCAAGGCGATAATGATGCTGTTGTTGGCGTATGAGTGTGGGGGAATTAATGGAGCAAGACTTTAAAGCACTAGCTGAACTTTACAGAGACACGCTCCTTAATGATGTGATTCCCTTTTGGGAAAAGCACTCACTTGACTGGCAGCACGGTGGTTATTTCACCTGTCTAGATCGAGAAGGCAAAATTTACGACACGGACAAATTTGTTTGGTTGCAAAATCGCCAAGTATGGACTTTCTCAATGTTGTATAACCAGCTAGAAAAACGCGCAGACTGGCTGAATATTGCGGCAAATGGCGCTAATTTTCTTGCCCAACATGGTAGAGATGACGACGGCAATTGGTATTTTGCACTTGATCGCACTGGAAATCCCCTAGTACAGCCGTACAACATCTTTTCCGACTGTTTCGCGGCGATGGCTTTTAGTAAATATGCCCTCGCTTCGGGTGAAGACTGGGCGCGTGATGTAGCTATGCAGGCTTATAACAATGTATTGCGCCGTCAGGAAAACCCCAAAGGTAAATACAATAAAACTTATCCTGGCACACGCCCGATGAAAGCTTTAGCAGTACCGATGATTTTAGCTAATTTATCGCTAGAGATGGACTGGCTGTTACCCAGCGATCAACTTGAGCAAATTCTGGATGCAACTGTTCGGGAAGTTATGACGCATTTTCTGAATCAAGACAGAGGGTTAATGTATGAAAATGTTGCTCTTGATAATTCGCACGTTGACTCTTTTGAGGGACGGCTGATTAACCCTGGGCATGGAATTGAAGCTATGTGGTTCATTATGGATATTGCTGATCGCCGGAAAGATCCGAAAACAATTAATCAAGCTGTTGATGTGATGCTTAATATCCTCAATTTCGCCTGGGATACCAAGTACGGCGGGTTGTATTACTTTATGGATGCAGACAGACATCCGCCACAGCAACTGGAATGGAATCAAAAACTGTGGTGGGTTCACTTAGAATCTCTAGTAGCACTGGCGATGGGCTATCGATTGACGGGACGTGAGATTTGTTGGGAGTGGTATCAAAAAATGCACGATTATGCTTGGTCGCACTTTGCCGATCGCGAATACGGCGAGTGGTTTGGCTACCTCGATCGACGTGGGCAAGTTCTCTTAAATCTTAAGGGAGGTAAATGGAAAGGTTGCTTTCATGTGCCACGAGCGCTATATCTATGCTTACAGCAGTTTGAGGCATTGATAGCATGATCGTTTTTGGGCGATCGCCCCGCCGCCATTTTTCTAATTCTGATCAGCGCTATGTGCCGCTTCCTAGCGTCAGTAATGATGTAAAAGGTGCAGATAACAGAGAGTGATAAGAGGCAAAACCTTGGATAATCTTGTTGCCATTGCAGGTCAATTCCAGCCACAAGGTCAGATCATTGATATTCAGGCATTTGGGAATGGCAATATTAATGACACCTTTTTAGTTACCTTAGATTCCTCAGTAGAAAAACACTTTATCCTGCAACGCATCAACACGCAGGTGTTTCGGCAGCCAGCACTTGTGATGCGGAATATGCAAACTTTTACTAACCACGTTCGCCAGCGCCTAGAGGTGCAACTTAACGCTAATCGTCGTTGGGAAGTGCCGCGCGTACTCCTAACACAGAATGCCCAGGACTACTGGCTTACCTCAGAAGGGGATTTCTGGCGGGCAATCAGTTTTATTGATGCCTCGCAGTCCTTTGATACTATTCAAAATAGTGAACACGCAAAAGAAGTTGGTTACGCATTGGGGATGTTTCATAATCTGATCAGCGATTTACCCCCGGAAAGATTAGCTGACACTTTAGCAGGATTCCACATTACACCGAGTTACCTGCAACACTATGATCAGGTAGTGGCGAAATATAGAAGTAAATCTCCGGAAATAAACTATTGTTTGCAGTTTGTGAGCGATCGCCGCGCTTGGGCGCACGTTCTCGAAGATGCTAAAGCTCAAGGTAAGTTATCTCTGCGGCTGATGCATGGTGATCCGAAAATCAATAACGTCATGATCGACACTAGCACTGGGCAGGCGGTGAGTATTGTTGACCTAGACACCGTCAAGCCTGGCTTAGTTCATTACGATATTGGCGACTGCCTGCGTTCCGCTTGTAATCGGCTAGGCGAAGAAACCCAGGAGTGGGAGGGAGTTTACTTCGACTCTGAACTTGCGAAAGACATCTTGCAAGGCTATCTTGCACAAGCAAGCTTCCTCACCAACAACGACTATGAATATCTGTATGACGCAATTAGGCTAATTACTTTTGAGCTAGGACTGAGATTTTTTACCGACTATTTGGCAGGTAATGTCTACTTCAAGGTTAAATACCCAGAACACAATCTTATTAGGGCGCTGGTTCAATTTAAGCTTACCGAGAGTATTGAATCGCAAGCAACAATGATTCGCGCCATTATTCAGGATGTGAGATGAGCGATTATTCCCTACAGCCCTTTGTTACTCCGGCAAGCATTCCACCGCCCAATTTAAAGATCGCAGGCAATATTTCCCGACACGCGAACACACTTGCTATCTCCTACGAGATCCTCGGTGATCTAGCACAGCTTGCGATTCCTACCTCGGCAGTACCAACTCGTAAACATGAATTGTGGGCAGAAACTTGCTTAGAGTTCTTTCTTGGGATTAAAAATTCTCCCCAGTATTGGGAATTCAATCTCTCCCCAGCTGCACACTGGAATGTCTATCGCTTTACGGATTATCGCCAAGAGATGCAAGAAGAAATTGCTTTTGAGTCACTCCCGTTTAGTGTTCAAAACTTACCGAATTCTTTATCGCTTGTTCTAGAAATCAATTTAGCTAAAATTGTCCAAGCTAACCAAGCGCTAGAGGTTGGCATCAGCGCTGTTATTAAAACTAAAGACGGCGAAGTGACTTATTGGGCGCTAACTCATCCCGGTTCGCAAGCTGACTTTCATCGGCGAGACAGTTTCATTGTCCAACTATAAAACAGAATTCAAAAAGCTTATGAAGTCGCAATTATCAAACAATGTCTAATCAACTTAACACCTCTCAATTATCTGCACCTGTAAAGACGTTCGGGGTTGATGCCCTAGCGGTGCGCCTTTATCAGCAATTAGATCAACTAACTCAAGATGCGGCGAAAATCGCTCAACAATATTTGCAAAACCTCCTTACTGTGCAGAATACCGCAACTGTGATTCTGGCTACTGGCAACTCGCAAATCAAATTTTTAGAGGCGCTGATTGCTTTGGGAGGGGTAGATTGGTCGCGGATTACCTTTTTTCATCTCGATGAATATCTGGGAATTGACGCTAACCATCAAGCTAGTTTCCGTCGCTACTTGCTTGAGCGAGTGGAGGAGCGAGTACAACCAGCAATGTTTCATTATATTCAAGGCGACGCGATGCAACCAATAGCTGAATGCGATCGCTACACCAAACTTTTGCAGGCACAAAAAATTGACCTCTGTTGCCTTGGTTTAGGAGAAAACGGACATTTAGCTTTTAACGAACCATCAGTAGCAGATTTCAATGACTCTCACTATGTAAAACTAGTGAAACTAGAATTAGCAACACGCCAGCAACAAGTCAGCCAAGGTCATTTTCTGGCTCTGGAAGCTGTGCCGCAATATGCTTTCACGCTTACAATCCCGATGATTTGCTCTGCTAAAAAAATACTTTGCTTCGCGCCGGAAAAACGCAAAGCTCTAGCAGTAAAACAGATGTTGCAAGAACCAATTTTGGTAAACTGTCCTGCTTCCGTACTGCGGAATCAAGCTCAAGCAACGTTATTTCTAGATGTAGATTCTGCTAGCTTGCTATAACCTAAATCACTGCTATACAATCAATTTCTACCAAAACATCTTTAGGCAGACGGGCAACTTGGACACAAGCACGAGCAGGAGCAGTTGCTTCAGCAAAATATTGAGCATAAACTGCATTCATAGCAGCAAAATCATTCATGTCTGCCAAGAAAACAGTAGTTTTGACAACATCTTGAAACTTTGCTCCAGATGCCGTCAGAATTGCCTCTAGATTCGCCATTACTTGTTGAGTCTGCTTTGCTACATCGCCCGCACCAATAATTTCACCACTGCTGGGGTGGAGTGGAATTTGACCTGCAACAAAAATCATTGCACCACTAGCAGCGATCGCTTGATTGTATGGTCCCACTGGTGCAGGAGCAGAGTCTGTACGAATAACTTGGCGATTCATTAGTTATAACTACTTAGATAATCGGGGACGTAGCCCGTAGTGTCGATAAAGCCAATAATCGCTCAGAATGCGATCGTGGTCAAAACACAGATTACCAGGCATCCGCCACGATTCAAATATCCCTAAGTTTTTAGCATCATCTCCAGCTTTGGGTTCACCTGTTGCTGTTGCCAAAAAAACAATACTCAGCGTGTGCTTACGTGGATCGCGCTTAGGATCAGAATATACCTGGAATTGCTGGATTAACTCAACGTGCAAATTAATTTCTTCCTCAGCTTCACGCTGCGCCGCCGTCTCAGCTGATTCGCCGTAATCAATAAAACCACCCGGAATTGCCCAGCCTAGCGGCTCATTTTGACGTTCAATTAGCACAATCGGGCGTGATGGTCTATCGATTAGTTCAATAATGATGTCAACTGTGGGTGCAGGATTTCGGTAATTCATAGAAATATTTTGCCCTAAATGAAACCCCAACGCACAGGTAATTAGTCCGCAGTTGACTACAACAACGAGGGATCTGGCATAACCAGTGAATGCAAAAGTATAAATAGTTTTTTCACTTAACTTCAGATGAGGTATCTATCCAAAAAAGCCACTGACTAGTGACTAATGACCAATAACTAATAACTTTAATTCCAGACTAAGGGTAGGTTTTAAAGCTGGGTATAGCGTGATAAATTCGTGAAGTTTGCTTTCTTTGCAAGTTATTTTATGCCTTTTCCCAGATCTAGCGGTATTTTGCTACATCCCACTTCTTTCCCCAGTCGCTTCGGTATTGGAGATTTGGGTTTAGAAGCTTATCAATTTATTGACTTTTTGGCAAAGAGCTATCAGCAATATTGGCAAGTTCTACCGTTGGGACCGACTGGGTATGGTAATTCTCCTTATGCTTCTTATTCAGCAATGGCTGGAAATGGACTGCTGATTAGTCCTGAACGATTGCGTGATCAGGGGTTACTAGGCGATGAAGACTTTGTTGGATTACCTGCGTTTGGGGTTGAAAAGGTAGATTTTGAACTCGTTTTCCAAATTAAAATACCTCTACTAAAGAAAGCCTGCGAAAATTTTCAAGCTCAGGCAACGCCATTACAACAGCAAGAATTTACAGGTTTTTGTGAAAGTAAGGCTTACTGGCTTGATGATTATGCCTTGTTTATGGCACTCAAGGATTCGTCTTCTGGTAGTAGCTGGCACACTTGGGAGCGAGAACTTGCTCAACGTCAACCGGAAGCTATGGAGCAGGCGCGGCAGCAATTAACCAATGAGATTTTTTACCACAAATACATTCAGTTTGAGTTTTTCCGGCAATGGTCGGAGTTAAAAAAATACGCCAATATGCGCGGCATTCAAATTATTGGCGATATTCCGATCTACGTAGCTCACGATAGTGCCGATGTTTGGGCGAATCCAGATATCTTTTGCCTGAATGAACAGACAGGCGAAGCGTCATTAATGGCGGGAGTACCGCCAGATTACTTTAGCGCTACAGGTCAACTGTGGGGTAATCCAGTTTACAACTGGGAAAAATTGCAGCAGTTGAATTTTAAGTGGTGGGTGCAGCGCTTTGAAGCGATGCTGGATTATGTAGATATTATTCGGATTGACCACTTTCGCGGGTTTCAAGCTTACTGGGCAGTGGAGCAGGGGGAGACTACTGCTATGAATGGCAGATGGATTGAAGCGCCTGGGGAAGCTTTGTTTCAGGCTTTGAATCAGAATTTAGGGAAGCTACCTGTTTTAGCGGAAGATTTGGGCGTAATTACGCCAGAGGTAGAAGACTTGCGAGACAAGTTTGAATTTCCCGGCATGAAGATTTTGCAGTTTGGCTTTGGTTCTGATCCGGGGAATCCTTATTTACCTTTTAATTATCAGCGTAATTGTGTGGTATACACTGGTACTCACGATAATGACACAACGGTAGGCTGGTTTAATCAGTTGTCGGAGCATGAGAGGGAAAGTGTTTTAACTTACCTTGGTTGTGTTAGTCCTGAAGGTATCCATTGGGATTTAATTCGGATGGCTCTTAGTTCGGTGGGAAACCAGGCAATTATCCCTTTGCAAGATGTGCTGGGATTAGGAACTGAGGCGCGGATGAATGTTCCCAGTTACGCAGAGGGCAACTGGGATTGGCGATATCAATCTGAGGCTATAACTGAGGAAATACGCGAGTGCCTCAAAACCCTAACCATAACTTTTGGTCGCGCTCCGATTAATCCTCATTGAGACTTGGTATTAGCTCCAAAGGTCACTTCTTGGACTTCACCAGGTTTTCCTAGTTGCTTTGCTTTTTCTTGGTTAAAACTAACTAACACACTGCCAGCATTGCCAGCGCGGACTGTTAGTTCCTCCTGCGCTACCCAAGTGCGGCTAGTTCCCTCTGGTAGCAAGCCTTCAAACTGCGTTTTGCCATCAGCTACTACCCGCATCCAAGACTGCGCTTTCAAGGTAACGCCAATCTGTATCCTGTTAGGGTTGTTACTAGATGTGGTACTAACAGATTTTAGCTTTTCCGGCTGTTTTGCCAATGCTTGCTCTGGCTTGGCAACCGATGTTAATTGCTCCTGAAGAATTTGAGTTTGACTACTAGTTTGCAACTGAGGACGGCTCAACATTTGAGATAAAGCATTCACGGCGCAAATAATTACAAAAATGTAGATCAAGTAAAGATGAATCGGTCGTAATTGTGTCGCTGGTAATTTGTGCCAAACAGGTTTAATTTTCAAGCGGCGATCGCTGATTACAAAGCTGTTAGACAATTCTGTACCATTCAATCCCAATGTATCCGCATATTGTTTAATAAACCCCTGAATATAAATTGGCTCAGGTAGTTCATCTAAATCGCCCTCCTCAATTGCCTGTAACATTCGCTGCTGAATCCGGGTTGCTTCCGCCACGTTCTCCAAGGACAAACACTGTTCTTGACGCTTTAGGCGTAGTTGCTTACCCAGTTGAGCTAGCTTTTGATCTTCATTTTGCTCAAGCAGACGTATAGAACTCACGCTTATTCTTCCTACACCACCACTTCATATTTTATGCCAATCGCTTTGCAGTGGCGGGTTTTTGCACGGGTATAGAGTTAATTTGATTCTGCAAAAAGCGCAGTTCTTGATCTGTTAAAGGACGCGAACTACCTTCTGGCAAAAATTCACCTTTACCAGCTTGTAAATCAATCGTACCAATAGCTGTACGATGTAGCTTCAGTACAGGATACCCCAGCTGTTGAGCAATGCGGCGAATCTGCCGATTTCTGCCTTCTTTGAGGATAATCTCTAGGCAAGTTAGGCAAGTTGTCTGCGAAATTACCCGCACTCCAGCTGGTCGGGTTTTTCTACCTGCTAAAATTATCCCCTGTCGCCATTGTTGCAGTACGGATGGCGGCGGCTGACCTTCTAGGCAAACATGATAAGTTTTAGGAATGCTATGGCGCGGATGGGTAAGGGCTAATGTCAAGTTACCATCGTTTGTAAGCAGCAATGCTCCTGTTGAGTCTACATCTAAGCGCCCCACAGGATGAATACCTTGACGAGTTCGCAGTTGGGGTGATAGTAAATCAATTACCGTGGTGCGTCCTTGGGGGTCATGGCAAGTGGAAACTACGCCAGCTGGTTTGTTAAGTAAGAGGTAAATTAATTTCGGGCGATCGCTTGCTTGAATATGCTTGCCATCAACTGTAATCATGTCTGTTTCGGGATCGGCTTTTTGTCCTAGCTTGGCTACAACTCCATTGCAGCGCACACGCCCAGCTAATATCATTGCTTCTGCTCTGCGTCGAGAAGCAATACCCCATTCCGAAATAATTTTTTGTACTCGTTCCTCCATAGACAATATGGCTAAATTAATGCTTGCTTAAGTTCCATTATATATGTACAAATATTACAGAAATTATCCTAGCGTGGGCGTTGCCTACCTTACTCTTTCTTCATCCTATAAGTATTTGAATTTTGAATACCGATACTGATACAACTCCAGATTCAGATGAAAATCAAAAGCAAAGCCGCATTATTAGTAAGGTGTTGTCGCCTGCTGTACAGTTGTGGCTACGATCGCTTATTGAGCAAGTATCTAACTTGGAAGTAAAAATTTCGGGAAGCGATCGCTCCTTACTCACTGGTCAAATTGAGCGTATATCTATTTCCGCTAGTGGCGTTGTCTATCAAGGACTACATTTAAGCCAAATTCACCTGGTAGGAGAAAACATTTGCATCAATTTAGGTCAAGTGCTACGCGGTAAACCACTACGGCTTTTAGAACCTGTGCCAGTTTCTGGCGAATTGCTCTTAAAGGAAGCGGATCTTAATTCTTCGGTGCGATCGCCAATGTTTGCTAATGCTTTGACTGAGCTACTAACAACACTCTTGCCACCAACCTACACAAAAGGGCAGCAACTTAGCTGTAACAAAATTACACTTAATAGCAATCAGTTAATTATTAATGCTGATTTAGTAGCTGATGACAACAATTTAAAATCAATTGTAATTCATACCATTTTAAATTTAGCTAGTTGCCATCAATTACTGTTACAATCTCAAGTTGATAATGATATTGGATTGCCTTCAGTAAATTTAGATGATTTTACCCTAGATTTGGGTTCCGAAGTCAATATTCATGAATTAAGCTTATCTCCAGGTCAGTTAATCTGCCGAGGTAGAATTAAAGTCTTGCCCTAAAATTTTGGCAAAGTTGCGCTTGGTGAAAAAGGAGCATTTTATGTTATATTTAATTTTATAATGAAAATATAACAGTTGGTAAATAAATACACAGACTTCTATTATTTAATTATATACATAACTGCTTCTAATTCAACTTTAAAAATCAATTTTTAATATTAATCAAATTGATTTAGAAGCTTAAAGTAGTTGCAAACTTGATGCTTTGTAGTGTATTATTTTATAATGGAAATCTAAGCTTTAATTTTAAAATTGCACAGATTTCCATTATTTAATTATACACCAAATTAAATTTGAAGCAACCTTAAACAGGCAATTATTAATATTCTTTCGACTCAGTTTTTGTTTTTCACAATAGAAATTTTGAGATTATAAAAGCTTTAAAGCAATTAAAAATAGGCTAAAGACAAATTGATTCTATTCTTGCCTAAAATTAATAACCAACTGCTGATTAATTTGGTAGCAACGGCAAAAGTAGCGTCACAAAATAGTAGACCAAAGGAGCTGTAAAGACATAACTATCAGCGCGGTCTAAGATGCCACCATGACCAGGAATTAGTTGTCCTGAGTCTTTAACTCCGGCATCGCGTTTCATCATCGACTCAGTTAAGTCGCCCAACAAGCTAGCAATACCAATCAAAAGACCCAAGGTAAGACCAGTCCAAGGCCAACCAGACCAATCTAGATACCAAGCCCCAGCAACAGCTACGACTACACTTGCACCTACGCCAAAAACAGCACCTTCAACAGTTTTTTTAGGGCTGATATCGGAAAGGCGTGTGCGACCAAAGAATTTACCAATTGTGTAAGCACCGATGTCAGCTGCCCAGATGCAGCAGAAAGTAAGTAACGTGACTGTTAAACCTTGAGGTAGATGGTTAAAATTTGTCCAGTCAATCCAGTAGCCTCCTAACGGTAAGTTGCTATTTATGGCACTATCAAGCGCCCGCATCCGCACCCAGTAACTCGGCAAATAACCGCCGTAGAATAGTCCCAAAATCGAGGTGGAAATATCAGCGATCGTGGCAAGTTTTGGTTGAAACAATAGGTAAAAACAAATAAACGTGCCAGCAACTGGCATTACGGCATCAGCTAAAGTTGCAGAAACCGTAGCAATAAATAACAAAACTTGACTGACAACTAAGGTAGTTTTAGCGGCGGGTGCAATTCCGGTAGCACGTACCAGATCAAAGTATTCTAATTGACCTAGATAAACGATCGCCGCAAACATCAGGGTGAAATACCACCCTCCTAAGAACGTTGCAGTCAGGGCGAGGATAATTGCAATAATTCCACTAACAATTCGAGACCAAGGCATAGGCTAGGGGTTGGGGGTTGGGGGTTAGGGACAAGGGGACAAGGGGACAAGGAGACAAGGGGATCTACTCCCCCTCCCCTTGTCTCCCACTCCCCCCATCCTCTTCCATCTCCCCATGTATTTTGATTTACTCTAGCTTCTCACCACTGAGGATAAAAGTGGGATTGAGGGCGGTAAAGGTTTGAGAAAAGCCCCGCGTTTCTAAGCGATTAACACTAGACTGCACAACTTCAATATTACGAGCTTGCAATTGAGAGAAGCTTTGAGATATAGCATACAGATTTTCTAGATTACCAGCAGTAGCCACAACCCTGCCCTGGGGTAGCAAGTAGCGCCATACTTCTTTGAAGATGCTATTAATCGGGCGACCTCCCTCAATACAAACTCGGTGCGGCGGCTTGGGTAGGCTTGGTAAACATTCTGGGGCGCTGCCAACAATTACTTCTACATTCGTAACATCAAAGCGATCGCAGTTACGGCGAATTAAATTTGCTACTTCCTCATCTCGTTCTACGGCAATAATTCGCCCTTGGGGACACAGCAAGCCAACTTCGACGGGAATTGTACCTGTGCCTGCGCCAATGTCCCACAAAACCGAGTCTGGCTTCAGCCGTAGTTGGGCAACCAACAGTAGCCGAATTTCTCGCTTACTTAGAGGAATACCAGGTAGACGCTCAAATAAATCATCCGGGATACCAGGAGTAATGTAGGGCCAGAGTTGGGAAGGCATAAATATAAAGTCAAAAGTCAAAAGTCAAAAGTTGATGCTTATAGGGTAACGGTTTGAGCTAATTACCAATGTCCTAACCTTTATGGCAGTTGTTATAAGACATTAGTGCTAGTAATAAATCCTGTGTTACCTCTGCTATTTAATTGGGCAATTTAAATATAAAGGCGATACGTACTAGCTGCGTACCTCCCTAGAAACTTAGAACTAGGATTCATGATGGCTGGTCAAGTGTTAGGTGAAGGCTACGAAGTACAGCAGCAATTAGCAAAAAAAGCTGGTAGAAGAACTCTGTTAGCGCGTGACTTACAAACTAGAGCATTAGTCGTAGTCAAACTACTGTCTTTTAGTAGTGATTTTGAGTGGGATGATTTTAAACTATTTGAGCGGGAAGCAGAAACTTTAAAAGCAATAAACCATGCTTGCATTCCTAAGTATTTAGATTATTTTGAACTGAATTCATCTAACTTTAAAGGATTCGCTCTAGTTCAGTCATACATAGCAGCAAAGTCTTTAGAGGAATACTTGAAAGCTGGGCGGAACTTTAGTGAAGCCGAAGTCAAGCAGCTAGCCAAAGCATTATTAGAAATCCTGATTTACCTACACGGACGACAGCCACCTGTTATTCACCGCGACATTAAGCCGAGTAATATCTTGTTAGGGGAGCGTTCTGGTAATTCTATTGGACAAATTTACTTAGTTGATTTTGGTTCAGTACAGACTCTTGCTGCTAAAGAAGGCGGGACAATGACTGTGGTGGGAACTTACGGCTATATGCCACCAGAGCAATTTGGCGATCGCGCTGTCCCCGCTTCTGACCTTTACAGCTTAGGCGCTACTTTGATTACTTTAGTAACAGGTACGCATCCAGCTGATTTACCACAACAAGACGGACAAATTGCCTTTGAGCAGGCAACAAATATTAGTCCAACACTAAGCAACTGGTTAAGGTGGATGATAGAACCAAGTCTAAACCGACGCTTAACTTCTGCCAAAAAAGCACTGCAAGCCCTAGAACAGCCCTTGGCAAGAAACGCCGCTCCTTTAGTAATCAGCAAGCCGACTGGCAGTAAAGTTTTACTAAACAAAAAGGTAAATTCTTTAGAAATTTTGATTCCACCCGCAGGTTTTAGTCCGTCAATTGCCTTTTCATGTCTGTTTGCGATCGCCTGGAATACGGGTATATTTGCCTGGACGAGTTCTGTCTTTGCTACGCCTTTCCCAATGAATCTATTTTTTGTTGCATTCTCACTACCTTTTTGGGGTGCTGGCATGAGCATGATCCTGATGATTCTCTTTGCCTTGTTTGGATGCACTCGGCTTTCTCTTAATCGGCAGCAAATTTCCTTAACATACGAGCTATTGGGATTTAAATATAATCGTCCTTGCCCAACGCTAAGACAGAATATCACCAAGCTGGAACATACCAAAATCTCGTATGAAAGAGACTCCGACGAGGATTTGGTTGAAGTTAAACCCCAAATTAATATTTGGGCAGGAAAGCACAAGTATGAACTAGGTGGTGGTGGTATGCTCAGTGAACCAGAACTTGAATGGCTCGCTCATGAACTAGGTGATTGGTTGGGAATACCCGTTACAAAAAAGTAGTGTTTAACCGAGCGTTAGCGCCAGCGGGGGCTTTCCCCCTCATCCCCAGAGGGGAAGAGCGAGTTCCCCATCGCCAAGTATCTATACAGCTACTACCTCTAGTTTGTTGTTAATTACGGTTGTCATTAGAAACAATAGTGTTAAGCCAACTAGGTATCGGCATGGTAAGAATGATCCCTCAAGTGTTAGGTGAGCGCTACGAAATTCAGCAGCAATTAGCAAAAAAGGCTGGTAGGCAGACTTTGGTAGCCCGTAACCTAGAAACTCAAAAATTAGTTGTAGTCAAGTTATTGTCTTTCGGGAATGACTTTGAATGGGATACTCTAAAGCTATTTGAGCGTGAAGCAGAAACGCTAAAAACCCTATCTCATGAATCTATTCCTCGTTACTTAGACTACTTCGAGCTAAATGCACTTGATTTCAAAGGCTTTGCCCTAGTACAGACTTATATCCCAGCAAAATCTTTAGAAGCACATCTCAAAGCTGGGCGTAGCTTTAGCCAATCAGAAGTTAAGCAGCTAGCCAAGGCGCTGTTAGAAATCCTGGTTTACCTGCATGGGCGACAGCCGCCTGTGGTTCACCGCGACATCAAGCCCAGTAATATCTTGTTAGGGGAGCGTTCTGGTAATTCTATTGGACAAATTTATTTAGTTGATTTTGGTTCAGTACAGACCCTCGCCGCTAGAGAAGGCGGCACAATGACTGTTGTGGGAACTTATGGCTATATGCCACCAGAGCAATTTGGCGATGGGGGACAAGCCCCCGCTTGCGCTAACGCGCTGTCCCTGCCTCAGACCTTTACAGTTTAGGTGCTACTTTAATTACCTTGGTAACAGGCACTCATCCAGCTGATTTACCGCAAAAGGATGGACGCATTCAATTTCAGCAGCAAGCATTTATCAGTCCCGAATTTAGCGACTGGTTAAGGTGGATGACACAACCAAGCTTAGATCGGCGCTTGAATTCTGCCACAGAAGCGCTGCAAGCATTAGAACACCGATCGCTAATTGACAATCCCTCGTTAGAGTTAAATAGAGGTGATTGGTATGGGAATAGCAATAATTGGATTAGAAAAAAGCCGCAAGACGAAATCGCTCCTTTATTGAGCAAGCCGAGTGGTAGCAAAATTTTACTGACTAAAAATGAAAATTATCTAGAAATTCTCATGCCCAGGAAAGGCGTGGGAACTGAAGTTGTAAGTTTGACTTTGTTTGCGATCGCCTGGAATTCTTTTTTAGTGATGTGGACAGGCGTTACTGTCTTCTCAGTACCTTTTGGCATTAACATCTTTTTTGCTTTGTTCTCGCTACCTTTTTGGGGTGCTGGGATTAATTTGGCATGGCTGATCCTGTCTACTGTATTTAGACGAGTGCGGCTGTGTGTCAATCAGCAGCAAATTTGGCAAACAAGCGAAATATTTGGCTTTAAGTACAAGCATCCACGTGCATCGCTAAGACAAGATATTAGTAAGCTAGAACTAGAGTATTTAGGTAATACAAGTAGACTTGTTATTTGGGCAGGAACACACAAGTATGAGCTTAATAGTTATGGTCATATCACTGACTCAGAACTTGAATGGCTCGCCCATGAACTGAGTGATTGGTTACAATTACCAATTCAAGTTAATCAACTGCCTTAAACAAGGTACTAAGAATAATTAAAGGAGAGCCGTTATGTTTGGTTTAGGATTGCCAGAAGTAGGAGTAATTGCGATCGCCGCAATTTTAATTTTCGGACCTAAGCGGATTCCGGAACTCGGAAGTACACTGGGTAAAACCTTGCGCGGCTTTAAAGAAGAACTAAAAGGCGATCGCGATCAGCCAGATGCGGAAGATAAAGAAGAGCTATAAAAGAGTCATTACTCACTAGTCATTGCTCAAACTATTACCTTCGTCCACACAGAATTAATTAGCTACAGAAGACTGCACAACTGGCGGTTCTACAAATGTTGCAGTTATCTCCATCTGCTGGGCATTTTCAGCGATCGGGCGACGTGCCTCAATCAAGCTAATAGCGCGGTTAACACTTTCAGGCAAAATCACTACCAAGTTGCCACTAGTAGCATGATCTAGAGCTTTGTTAATTGCTTCTGTCTCATTCAAAATAATTTCATAGGAGCAATCTGGTTTAACTTGGTTAATACCTTTAGCAATTAATTCCGCACCAGAACCGCGTAAACGACCGCGTGAGTCGTCATCTTCTTTGATGATAATTGAGTCGAAAATTTGGGCAGCTAGTTTACCTAAAGTAATGAAGTCTTCGTCACGGCGATCGCCTGGCCCCCCAATAACACCAATTCGCTCTCCTGGCCAGTTGCGGACAAAACCGCCCAAAGCTTCGTAACTGTGTGGGTTATGAGCATAATCCACTAAAGCATGATAATTGCCAATTTCAAACAAATTCATCCGCCCTGGGGTTTGGCTAACAGAAGCTCGAAACGTACTCAACCCGATGCGAATTTGCTCAATCGGTACTCCTTGGACAAACGCCGCCAAACTTGCTGCTAAGGCATTGGCAATCATAAACGGGGCGCGTCCTGCCATTGTTAAAGGCACATTGATTGCTTGTTCAATTCTTAGCGTCCAATCTCCTTTAAGGATTGATAGGTAGCCATTTTCGTACACTGCCGCTAACCCACCTTGGTGAGTATGCGATCGCACGATCTCATTTTCTGGATTCATTGTGAAGTAAGCAACTTGCGACTTCACGCGCTCTGCCATTGCTGCAACCAAAGGATCGTCAGCATTAAGAACCGCATAGCCATTCGGTAGCACCGCTTCCGCTACCACGCTTTTAACCTTAGCCATCTGCTCAATTGTTTCAATATCGCCAAGTCCCAAGTGATCTGCGGCAACATTCAACACCACACCAACATTAGAGGCATCAAACGCGAGTCCAGAACGCAAAATTCCGCCGCGTGCCGATTCCAACACCGCAACTTCTACAGTTGGATCTTGCAAAATTAGTTGGGCGCTTTGCGGGCCTGTATTATCTCCTGGTTCTACCAAGTGATCGCCGATATATGTGCCATCCGTAGTCGTGTAGCCAACAGTTTGACCAGTGGACTTGAAGATATGTGCTAGTAAACGAGTGGTAGTGGTTTTACCGTTAGTGCCTGTGACCGCCAGGATCGGCACACGACTGGGTCTTTCGTGGGGAAACAGCATATCTAGCACTGCTCCGGCGACATTGCGGGGAATACCGCGACTAGGAGCAACGTGCATTCTAAAGCCTGGAGCGGCATTAACTTCTACAATCACACCGTCCACTTCCCGAATTGGACGGCTAATATCTGGAGTGACCATATCAATTCCGGCAATATCTAAGCCGATAATTTTAGCTACCCGTTGCGCTAGCCAAACATTTTCCGGGTGGATGTCATCAGTACGATCTACAGCAATTCCTCCAGTGCTAAGGTTAGCAGTTGCTCGGAGGTGAAATACTTCCGCGTGTGGTAGCACTGTTTCTAATGTGTAGCCTTGGCGTTCCAATAGTTGATAGCTGGTGCGGTCAACTTCAATCCGCGTCAGGACATTATCGTGTCCTTCACCTCTATTAGGGTCTTGATTTGTTTGGTCAATTAGCTGCTCAATGGTACTAACGCCATCGCCAGTAACATGAGCTGGTACGCGCTCGGCTACCGCTACTACTTTGCTATCTACTACTAAAACTCGATGATCGCGTCCGAGATAATAACGCTCGACAATTACCGATCGCGATATTTCCCTAGCAGCATCGTAAGCTGACTCTGCTTCTGCCCAGGATCTGATATCAATTGTAATCCCCCTGCCATGATTACCATCTAGCGGTTTAATTACAATTGGATAGCCGCCGACTTGTTCAATAGCTTGTTCCAGCTCGTCAAAGTAGTTAATTACAGTTCCGCGTGGCACTGGTACGCCAGTATCTGCCAAGATGCGTTTAGTTCCTTCTTTATCGCAAGCGAGTTCTACACCCAAAATGCCTGTGTGAGCGGTCATCGTTGCCTGCACCCGTTTCTGGTGGATGCCGTAGCCGAGTTGAATTAAAAAGCGAGTACCTAGTGGCATCCAGGGAATGCCTTTTGCTTCAGCTTCTTTGACAACAGCCTCGGTACTAGGTCCTAAGGCGGCATCTCTAGACAAGTCTTTGAGGTCTTGTAAATCTTGATTCAGTTCTTGTTGAGGATAATATCCTTGATCAACAATACTTTGGCACAGCCGCACTGCTGCTCTTGCTGCATAGCGACCAGCTTGTTCATCTAGGTATTCAATTGCTACCTGGTAAGTTCCAGAAGTAGCAGTCTCGCGTGTGCGACCAAAGCCGACTGGCATTCCCGCTAGTTCTTGTAATTCTAGAGCTACGTGCTCTACGATATGCCCCATCATCGTGCCTTCGCGCACTCGCAGCAAGAAGCCACCACGATAACCAGGGGAACAAAAGTGTTCTTCCAGACTGGGTAACGCCGCAACTAATCCTTCATAAAAGCCGGGAATTTGATTTGAGGGCTTATCAGCTAGGTTTTCTAAATCAAGCCGCATGACGATCAGTTTATGGCGACGAATGCTCCAGTAGTTGGGGCCACGTAATGTCTGGATTTTGAGGATTCTCATGGGAGTTTGTGATGGAGATTCGGAACCAATTATTTAGTTTCCAGCTGCGGTTGAGGGTTAAACTGTTAGCAGTGAACAGTTTGTTGATAATTTAGCAGTCTATCCCCTACTTAAGGAAGTTGCTGCGGAGCTAACACACTGCGTTGCTGGAGGTGATAGCGATCGCCGTAGCTTAAAATATGCACCCGCAGATTGTGCATACTCAAGGGATCAGTTGCTCCCACCTGCTGCTGATTGGTATAGCACACTTCTCCAGGATCGACGATTGTGACTGTGCCTTTGCCCATGACTTGTAACATCCCATCGCCTTCTACTAAAGCACAGGTATCTTCATCAATGCCGATGCCTAGTCGATCTGGATGCGTTGCGATCGCACTAATTAAGCGCGCCATCCGATTCCGGTTTTGAAAGTGTTGATCTACAATTACTTCTGGTAATATTCCTAGCCCTGTTGCCATATCAACTAGGGAGCGATTCGGTGATTCACCACTACCACCACCAGCAATCATATGATGACCCATCACCGCCGCTCCGGCGCTAGTTCCTGCTAAAGTTAGCTCATGGCGCTGCACCCGCAACCGCATAGTTGCCATTAGTGGTGTATCAGCTAATACAGCACATAGCCGCAGTTGGTCACCACCTGTTAAGAATACTCCTGTACAAGATTCTAAGCATTCTTGAATGTGTGGTTCTTCACACTGTTGGCGTTCACGAATGTCTAAAACCTCAATTTGCTTTGCCCCCATCTCTTCAAAGATGTTTTGATACCGAGCGCCAATAATTGCTGGTTCCCGGGAGGCTGAGGGAATAATCGCTATATGAGCATCCGTAGAGCCAGCACGAGAAAAAAAAGTTTGGAGGATTTCGCGTCCATGAACTTTGTCTTCTGCGCCACCAATGACCAGAACGGCAGTTTTAGTAGCTTGGGGTGTCCTCATTAAGTGCGATTGTTCTTTTAATTGCAACACGGTGTTCTTCCTCTTTTCAGCCTCAGGGAAATTAAACTGAACTAGTAGTCTCCAAAGTAATCGCTCCCGCTTACTTGAGATCAACAGAATTTTCGAGAAGCTCATCCTTAGACAATAGGTACGGCAAGGAGAGCGTCAAGAGTGTAGCTGTTCGTGTCAAATGCCGATTTAATCAGTAAATTTGCCCTTGTTTGCTCAACCACTGTCGAAGTTTTTAACCCTAGAGTGTAAGTAATTTGCAAGATGTCACAATATTTAAACATAATTCAAACAATTAGAAAAACTATTGGTATCAGGACAAAGAATTCTCACTATTAATGTGAGGAGTTTAAACAAGGGCGCAAGTGCAAGTGAGGGCAAGTTATTGAAATTCAAATTGGAATTGCTGCTTGTCTCCTTTTCATCTTGTTCTCTGCTGTAAGATTAGTCTTCTCAAGTGGTATTTACTGTGCGATTTGATATTGTTACGCTGTTTCCCAACTTTTTTACTTCTCCCCTAAGTTCAGGATTGCTAGGTAAAGCTTTGACTAGACAGATTGCTGCTGTGCATTTAGTTAATCCGCGTGACTTTACTAAAGATAAGCACCATAAAGTCGATGATGAACCTTACGGCGGTGGTGTAGGGATGCTGATCAAGCCAGAACCAATTTTTGCTGCTGTCGAGTCGCTGCCAATTTTACCCAAGCGAGAAGTAATTTTGACGACTCCTCAAGGTCAAACTTTAAACCAGTCGTTGTTACGAGAATTGGCTATAAGTTACGACCAACTAGTTGTTATTTGTGGTAGCTACGAAGGTGTAGATGAGCGAGTGCTAAATTTAGTAACTCGGGAAGTTTCCCTAGGAGATTTTGTGTTGACTGGGGGAGAAATTCCAGCACTGGCAATTATTAATGGCGTAGTGCGGCTGTTACCAGGAACTGTAGGCAAAGTCGAGTCTCTAAAAGCAGAGAGTTTTGAGGCGGGGTTGCTAGATTATCCCCAATACACTCGTCCGGCTGATTTTCGCGGCTGGCAAGTACCTGAAGTTTTATTATCAGGAAATCATGCTGAAATTGCCCGTTGGCGGTACGAGCAACAACTCCAGAGAACACGCGATCGCCGTCCTGATTTATATAAAAATTGGTTGATATCTAGCAATGTTCAAGAGCCAGAAGAAATCTAAACTACCTCGCATTGGGCAATTTTAGACTGCAACCTGGGAAAACTAAAAGTGAAAACTTTAGCCCAGTCTGGATAATGTTAATAAAACGCAAATCAACGTTCTTTCCGAGGAAATCTCGGAAAGCTGCGTTGACTACATCAAAGTTGCAGCTTTGGTGCGCTGCTATCGTTTCGTTTTTCTTAGTCAATGCAGTAGATATTCAGCTAACGCCTACTAGCAATCAAGTAACACTAAATATTGGTCAAGAAGCGCAAGCTAAACGTGGTGGAGGACGTAGCGGCGGTGGTTCGTTTAGATCACCTTCTCGCTCAAACTCGCCAAGTCGCAGCAGTCGTTCTTTGAATTCAGACTACAGTGGCGGTGGTTATTCATCACGCCGCGATGTATATATTGTATCGGGCGGAAGTACCTACGGTGATTATGCGCCGATGCCGTTAATAATGTTCGTAATAATTTTCCTAATTTTAGCGATCGCCATTGTAGCGGCAATCCGAAATGCAACCAACGCTAATCGTGCTATTGGCAGCGTTGACCGTGCTACTAGTAACAGCGAAACCGATAATAATATTGTCACTGTTAGCAAAATCCAAGTAGGGTTGCTAAGTCAAGCACGAGCGATTCAAACTGATCTATCAGAATATAGTCTCAGTGCCGATACTCAAACTCCAGAAGGATTGGCACAGTTGTTACAAGAAGCAGCTTTGGCGCTCTTGCGAACTCCTGAAAACTGGATGCACGTATCCGCTAGTTCTAAAACTGTCCGCAGCCGAGAAGCAGCGCAAGCAATTTTTAATCAACTTTCCATTGAGGAACGCAGCAAATTTAGCGCTGAAACCCTAACAAATGTTAATGGCATTCGCCGCATTAAAGATAATTCCCAGCAGGATAACGAGCCAGGGTCATACATTGTCGTCACATTGCTAATCGGTACAGAAAATGACCGTCCTTTATTTGGCGATGTCTACTCAGCTAGACAATTACAGCAAGCCTTGGAGCGAATTGCCGCTACTCCTCCCGAGTATCTAACAGCGTTTGAACTGCTTTGGACTCCCCAATCAGCAACAGAAAGCCTCACTGGAGATGAACTGTTAACTGAATATCCTAACTTGATGCAAATTGCTTAGAGTTCCAAAGTTAATAGGTCATTGCTATTAACTCTAACCCTGATGATCTAAGGTATAACTGATATCCTGTACTATTTTCGCTAACTGGTGGAGTCTTGCATTCTTTACCTAGCTGAAACTGGAAGTCTTGCAAGGCTCTAAACTCTGATAATCGACAATTTTATAGCTCAATATGAATTTAAGAATTGGCAATGGCTACGATATCCACCAGCTAGGTGCTGGTCGTCCTTTAATTTTGGGTGGGGTGAAAATTGACCACGAGTTAGGATTGATTGGGCATAGTGACGCTGATGTATTGACTCATGCAATTATGGATGCAATGCTAGGCGCTCTCAGTCTCGGAGATATCGGGCATTATTTTCCGCCGACAGATCCGCAGTGGGCTGGTGCTGATAGTTTAATGTTATTGAGTAAAGTACATCAATTAATTCAAGATCGCGGTTGGCAGATAGGAAATATTGATTCTGTTGTAGTGGCAGAGCGTCCAAAGTTAAAGCCGCATATTCAGACTATGCGCGATCGCGTCGCCACTGTCTTGCAAGTAAAACAGGATCAAATCGGCATCAAAGCAACCACAAATGAAAAATTAGGTCCTATTGGACGCGAAGAAGGCATTGCTGCTTATGCCGTTGTCTTGCTGTTTGGACAATAATTATTTATAGCTGACTCAGTTTTTTAGGATTAGTTGCGATCGCAGCTTATGTATATGAAATATTCTATATCTACTACTATTTGGCGTAAGTGGTTGGCTGTAATGCTAGCTTTAGTAATGGCGATCGCTGCTGCTGGCTGTAACCCAACTGAACTTAAATCTGAAGCTGCTCAAGTACCTCAACTAGTAAGTGCGATCGCTGCCGATCCCAAAACCTTTAACTATGTCCTCAGCAATGAATCTCCCAATGTTTTTGGTCCCATCTACGAGGGATTAATTACTGAAGATGGAGTGGGTAATATTCAACCAGCATTAGCCCAATCTTGGCAGGAAGAAAAGCTGCGAATTGTCTTTACCCTCCGCAAAGACCTGAAATGGTCGGATGGACAACCGCTAACGGTAGATGATATTCTTTTTACCTTCAATGATATTTACTTCAACGAGGGCATTCCTACAAGCATCAGAGATGTTTTGCGGGTTGGTAAGAGCCGCGCCCTGCCAAAACTGCGTAAACTAGATGAGCGCCGTGTAGAATTTACTGTCCCAGAACCGTTTGCACCTTTTTTGAGAACTGCTGGCGGGGTGGCAATTCTACCAAAACACGCCTTGCGTCAATCAGTAACTACTAAAAATAAAGGTGGAAATCTCCAGTTTTTGTCTACTTGGGGAACAGATACAGATCCAGACATGATTATTAGCAATGGTGCTTATCAACTTGAAAGCTATAAACCGAATGAGCGAGTAACTTTTCGCCGCAACCCTTATTACTGGCGGCGAGATACTCAGGGTAATCCTCAACCTTATATTGAGCGTCTTGTATGGCAAATTGTCGAAAACCGTGATACCGCCTTGATGCAATTTCGCTCTCAGGGATTGGATTTGGTCGAAATTGGTGCTGCTAGTTTTGGACTACTCAAGCACGAAGAAGAACGAGGAAAATTTACGATCTACAACGGTGGCTCAGATCCTGGCTCAATTTATATTTCTTTTAATCAAAATAAAGGTAGTAGAAATGGTCGTCCTTTAGTAGATCCAATTAAGTCGCGCTGGTTTAATACAGTTGCTTTTAGACAAGCAGTAGCCTACGGAATTGATCGCCCGAGAATGATTAACAACATTCTGCGGGGACTGGGTGAACTGCAAAATTCATCTATTTGGGATGGCAGTCCTTACTTTTTCCCACCAGAAAAAGGTTTAAAAGTTTATAATTACAATCCCCAAAAGTCAAAGGAATTACTACTAGGAGCAGGATTTAAATACAACAACAAAGGGCAATTACTCGATGCTGATGGTAATCGCGTCCGCTTCACGCTTTTATCTTCTGCTGGTAGCAAAACTGGCGATGCAGTAGGTTCGCAGTTTAAGCAAGACATGAGTAAAATTGGCATTCAAGTTGATTTTCAGCCGATTGACTTTGGCGTACTGGGAGACAAGCTAGGCAATACTTATCAGTGGGAAGCTGTTTTCGGTGCTACAACTGGCGGTGGTATTGATCCTAACGGTAGTGCGAATTTTTGGTCTCCTGATGGTGAATTTCACCCGTTTAATCAAAAACCAACAGCAGGACAACCGCCGATAGAAGGTCGAGAAGTAGCTCCTTGGGAAGCAGAAATCGGTCGCCTTTATATTGAGGGAGCGCAGGAGTTAGACGAAACAAAGCGTAAAGCTATTTATGCTCAAACACAGCAAATTGCTCAGGAATACTTACCTTATATTCACTTATTTACGCCACTTTCACTCACGGCAGTACGCGATCGCGTTCAACCAATAAAATACTCTGCCTATGGTGGCGCTCTCTGGAATATTTATGAACTCAAGATAGCAGAATAATGTTTTTTACTTTTGAAAGCTTGGGTTAATTGCAAAATTTAGATAACAATATGTTACTTTTTGCTTGCTTTTCCAGTTGCCAAACTGGTATTATTTAATGATGGGAATATTGGCGTTTGTAAAAATTTAGCTCATATCCCCATTATAAGATTAAGCATACCAAAAAACCGCGCTAAAGTCCAGCCCAAACTTTACTTTATTAAAGCAATAAAAAGTAAATAAATGTAGTTAACAGTAATGTGCGATCGCGTTGCCAATGTTAACTACTCAGCCTACGGCGGCGCACTTTGGAACTTGTTATGAAATCAAAGTTGTAGATAACTAGATACAGCTACAGAGACAAACGCTTAACAAACTCAATATGTTCAGGGCAAGTTAATCCTTGCTGCAACACTGCCAAAACGAGCGCCATATTTCCTGCTAGTAACGAGGGAACTGATAGCCATAAGCCAGGAAATAAGGGCGATCGCAAAACTCCATCTGCATCTGCCTCCAACAGCACATACTCGCCTTGGTTCAGATAAAACCAATCCAGCTTATTTTCATAAATCTGCCAGACAATATACTCCTGTACCCCATTGCGCTTATAAGCCTTCTTCTTATCATGCAAGTCGTAAGCCGCACTACTAGCCGCGATTTCTACTACCAATTCTGGTGCGCCTTCTATGTAGTCATCTGCACTTACGCGAGCCTGTCCCCCTACTCTTTGCTCAAAAAATAACACTCCATCTGGCTGCGGTTCGTTATCTAAATCTAGCCGCACTGTGGCATTATCACCTAGTCTCACACCAGGTGTTGCAGTCCGATAAGTCCATAGCCAGCCAATCAGACTACTATGCGGTTCAGCATGGCTCTCAAAGCGCAACGGTGATGCCACGTAGACAACTCCTTCGACCAGTTCAGCTTTTTTGTTCTGAGGCATAGCTTTATAGCGGCGCTCGAATTCCTGGCGAGACAAGCGATCGCCGCTTTCTAGTGGCGGAATAGGCTCACTCTTGGTTTGGGCAACTGGCTGTTGGGTTAGCGATCGCTTGCTCATGTTTCGTCTTTATTAATACTTGCATTAATCTAATGCTCTAGCTTGTAAGTGAGATTCAACTATAACGCTGCTAACTAGCTGGAATATATTATTAGCTTACTGAGTTATCTGTAAGAGCGTAGATTGAATTGAAGGTATTGGTGACTCTATTGTGCAGCGATAACTTCGTTAAGCTTCGCTAACACAGTTTGATGAACACTGTTATCTTTCACGCTCAAACACAGTAATAAAAATGTTTTGTAGCTCTCAAAAACTTGAGTAATTAGCAGCTATAAGTTACAAAATGTTGCTTTTCGCTTGCCTCGCAGCCGCCATCATGGTATTGTTTTAGAATGGAAATCTCGGCTATAATAAAAATTTCGCTGATATTTCCATTATGAAATAAGCATATCAAAAATTTCAGCCAAAGTCCAGCCTCAAATATCAAATTTGATCCAACAAAAATAATTAATAACTGAAGCAAGGGTTGCAATACTAGGTTTATGATCCAAAAAACCACAGTTACACTGCTCCATGATTCCTGCCCTACGTCTGCGTCGTTGGCTTACCGTTCTACTGATATTGATAACGCTGACTTGTCAATTTACCTTAACAAGTTGTGACCCCACGAGATTAAAAACTCAAGCGGCACAAGTATCGCAATGGGTTACTAGCACTACCAGCGATCCCAAAACATTTAACTACGCCTTTAATCAAGAATTTCCTCATGTTTTTCTATTTACAGCTGAAGGACTAACAACTCTTAATGGCGCTACAGCAGAAATTGAGCCAGCTTTAGCTCAATCGTGGAAAATTTCTGAAGATAAAAAGCAAATTATTTTTACTCTGCGAGAGAACTTGAAATGGTCAGATGGGGAACCACTAACAGCAGATGATGTTATTTTTACTTATGAAGATGTAATTTTTAATAAACAGATTCCTACTGATTGGAAAGACGGGCTTAAAATTGGCACAAGTGGTGCTTTTCCAAAAATCAGAAAGATAGATAATCGTACAGTTGAATTTATTTTACCTGAACCTTTTGCGCCCTTCCTTAGCTCCACTACAGGCGGAGCAACTAATTCAGTTGGTATTTTGCCAAAACACGCTTTAGCTGCATCGATACAAGCTAAAGATTCCAAGGGTAAACCACAGTTTCTTTCTACTTGGGGAACAGATACAGATCCAGACATAATTATTGTTAATGGTCCCTACAAAATAGAAAGTTATACTCCTAGTCAGCGTGTAGTATTTAGGCGTAACCCTTACTATTGGCGTAAGGATAGTCTGGGTAATAATCTGCCTTATGTAGAGCGAATTGTCTGGCAAATAATTGAATCTACAGATACATCTATACTCCAATTTCGTTCTAGAGGATTAGATGTAGTTGAAATTTCTCCAGAGAACTTTTCTTTACTTAAACGCGAAGAAAAACGGGGCAAATTTAATGTTTACAATGGAGGACCAAGATTCAGCAGAAATTTTATTTCTTTCAATCTTAATAAAGGTCGGCGGCAAAACGGCAAGCCACTCATTGATCCAATTAAATCTCGTTGGTTTAATACGCTTGCTTTTAGACAAGCTGTTGCTTATTCCATTGATCGTGAAACAATGTTAAATAATGTTTTTCGAGGCGTTGGTGTACTGCAAGACTCGCCAATTGATATTCAAAGCCCTTATCACCTTTCTCCAGAACAAGGTTTAAAAGTTTACAATTACAATCCTCAAAAAGCCAAAGAATTACTAGTAAAAGCAGGATTTAAATATAACTCTAGAAATCAATTACTAGATACTGATGGCAATCGCGTCCGCTTTTCCTTAATTACAAATACTGAAAATAAAACCCGTGTAGCAATGGGAGCGCAAATTAGACAAGACTTAGGTAAAATCGGTATTCAAGTTGATTACAATCCGATTACTTTTAATACGCTAACAGATAGAATGACTAATTCCCTGGACTGGGAATGCTTGCTTTTAGGCTTTATTACTGGGGTAATTGAACCGAATGATGGCGCTAATGTTTGGTCACCTGATGGTGGGTTACACTCTTTTAACCAAAAACCACTAGCGGGACAAGAACCTTTAATTGGCAGGGAGGTGACTGATTGGGAAGCAGAAATTGGTAATCTTTACGTCCAAGGAGCGCGAGAGTTAGATGAACAAGAGCGTAAAGCTATTTACGATCAAACACAACGCTTGACACAGGAACATTTACCTTATATTCACCTAGTAACTCAATTATCTTTAGCAGCAGTGCGCGATCGCCTCCAAGGTGTAAAATACTCTGCTCTCGGCTCTCAAGGAGGAACACTCTGGAATAAGTACGAACTTAAAGTGACAGAATAAGGCTAGAGACGAATAGCGAGTGGTGAGTAGAATTCCCCTTGTCCCCTTGTCCCCTTGTCCCCTTGTCCCCTCGTCCAAAAGTGACTCAACCCGAAGCTCTAAAATCCTTACTCGAATCTGTAGCGGCTGGTGAAATTAACCCAGCTGTTGCCTTAGAAAAACTTAAGCACTTTGCCTATGAACCTGTAGGTGACTTTGCCAGAATTGATCATCACCGCACTCTAAGAACTGGATTTCCCGAAGTGATTTGGGGACAGGATAAGACACCCGCACAAATTGCTCAGATTATGGAAGTAATGCGACAGCGTAATCCTGTGGTGATGGCAACGCGGATTGAACCAATTGTTTACGCTCAGTTGCAAGAAAAAATTGCTGATCTGCACTATTACCCAGCTGCGCGAATTTGTGCGCTACAAGGCGAGAGGCAAGAAACTCAATATTCCGGTGTTATTGCTATTCTTTCTGCTGGTACGGCTGATTTACCTGTAGCCGAAGAAGCAGCAGTTACAGCTCAATTATGTGGCTTTCAAGTACAACGGCTTTGGGATGTGGGCGTTGCTGGTATCCATCGCTTATTAGATAACCGCCATGTGATCCAGTCGGCATCTGTGCTGATTGTCGTTGCTGGCATGGAAGGAGCTTTACCGAGTGTCGTTGCAGGTTTAGCAGATTGTCCAGTAATTGCAGTTCCTACTAGCATCGGCTATGGTGCAAGCTTTGGCGGACTCGCCCCCTTATTGACAATGCTTAATTCTTGTGCTGCTGGTGTGGGTGTAGTGAATATTGATAATGGCTTTGGTGCGGCAATTTTGGCGGGGCAAATTCTGCGGACTGCTCAAAAGTTGCAGGCTTAATTATCAATAAATGCCATTAAATAGCAAATATAGGTAAGAAAAATCTGAGCGATCGCACCTCAAACAGTAATTACCAAGTCTAAGCAACAGTAGCCAGCCAGCTAGGATAAGCGTAAGAATCTTGAGCTGGCAACTCTAAACCCCGATAAGTCTGAAAAACTTCACTAGCTACAAACTTAAGATTATCGATCAAGCTGGCATCACCAACAGCTTCCAAAGCCAGACTCCACCAGTCATTACCATTAATAGTTAATTGAGTGAGTTCTACAGCACAGTTTTCGTGTAGACGTTGGCATCGCACCTTTTTCACACTCACCCACGTACTTACAACATCTTGCAGTTGAAAGCTTTCTTGCGTGGGATCTTCACACAGCCATTTGCCCCATTTCTCAGCATTACCCTCTACCGTATCTCCAAACCGCAGTATTCCTAATTGCGCTTTACGCCATTTAATTTCTAGCCGCCCTTGCCGCAGTTTAATCCCCATATAGTCATTTTCAGGCACGTAGAGATATACATCTTCACGTTCTTCTGGTGGTGTTACGCCCTCATATTGCTGGAACCATTGGGCAATTTCTTGTGGTAATGCCCCGTGCTTAAACCATCGCAGTTCTGCACTTGTTAACATTACTTCCTCGCAGTTTTTACATAGCTAACAGCTAGAGGTGTCAGCTTTTCTGTAACTACACTAATAATAGAACGATCTGCTTCAGTCCACACTCTCGGTTTACCAAACACGCAAGGTTGCAAAATCCCCCACAATTGTTCATCACAGCACAAATGAGCGTGAATTAATGCTCTATGTCCAAAGTTTTTTTGCTCGAAAGCTTTGTTTACTACCGTTGGGCTTGCTGTCTCAACATCCTCAACAAAGATCGATGGTTCAGTACGCACCGCCGCCGAAAAGAGCGGATCTTCACTCTTCAAAGAATCTGGTTCTTGCTTCCAGTCAGAGTCACTAACATCAGGATACTCCGGGCTACGACACCAACAGTAAGCTGCTTTACCAATATGAGTTTGGGGATCGCGCAGATAGAGAAAGATGCGATCGCACTGTAATACTTCACCTAAAGCTGGCAACAAGGCGGCAAACACAGCATCCGGTGTATTATTGCTTAAACTCTGCTCTAAAACTATTGGTAATAAGTTACTCATACATTTTTTATTTGGAATTGCAAAAATCCTACTAAGGAATTCTTGAAACATTTAATAGTAAGTATTAACCAAATATGATCAAGATGGAATAATTAAAACACGCTTGTCGATTCTTACATAAGATGAAGTCTGTAGCCTCTAGGGAATAGTAGGATGTTGCAACGGATGGCGGTAATTTTACTAATGGTACTATGCCTGATTACAAGTTGTGCTTCACCTACCTCTGGCTTAAAAAGTTATGTAGACAGCACTGATGGCTATCAGTTTTTGTATCCTAGTGGTTGGTTAGCAGTTAAAGTCGCTAATGGTGCTGATGTAGTGTTCCACGATTTCATTGAAATCAGTGAAAATGTTTCTGTCGTAGTTAGCCCAGTACCTGAAGGAAAAGTTTTGAGTGACTTGGGAACTCCTGGCGAGGTAGGGTACAAACTAAGCAAAAATGCACTCGCACCTGCTGATTCTGGACGCATAGCTGAATTAGTCAATGCTGAAACAAGGGAAAAAAATGCTAAAACTTACTATTTTCTAGAATATATAATTAAGCTTCCCAATCAGCAACAACGGCATAATTTAGCAAGTGTTGCTATTAGTAAAGGTAAACTTTTTACTTTCAATGCCTCTGTACCCGAAAAACGTTGGGCTAAAGTGCAGCAGGTATTAAAGCAAGTAGTTAATTCCTTCTTAGTTTATTAAATTGGGTAATCATAGAAATCATCAAAAAACTCTTGCAAATATATAAAACATTTACTGAGGATTTTAGTTTTACTTTAGAATTTTTAAATAT